>Ga0194117_10004743_pt1 | contig 12780 bp, 7 predicted proteins | sample TA2MahsurfametaG_FD_160579 | JGI IMG/M metagenome (GOLD analysis project Ga0194117, IMG submission 160579) | Freshwater microbial communities from Lake Tanganyika, Tanzania - TA2015009 Mahale N1 surface | ecosystem: Environmental > Aquatic > Freshwater > Lake | place: Tanzania: Lake Tanganyika...
AGACATAGTAAAATTATAATACAACTGAAAAACATAAGCATTAATAGTGATCTAACACTCTACTCTTTAATATAACCTCCTCCAATGAAAAACCTCTAATTGAGTGTTCTGAAACCCGTTTCTAAATTGATTAAATAAAAGGACTCCATTAATTAAAGTTTCTTGAAAATAGTTTTTATGGATTATTTACGAGTTATTTTATATTTTTTTTGTTTAAGACACTAAATTGTCTCTGCTATCAATTTAGACAACATTTGGCTAGACTGAAATCGAAGACTTCCAGCCTAGAAGTCTAACTTGCCATATCAAAAACACAATAGTTTACATTCTCTTATTTGACTCTATCAATACTTTCCCCTCAATAAAAGGATTCTTTGATTATTATTATTAACAATACAGATTAACAATCATTAAAATTTTTTGCCATCACCCACTCCACCCTTTTTTCCAATGTACTATACCTAAACAAGCTTCTTGCCCTCAGCAACGCATTCCGCTTTGGTAAGTTGGTCAACTCCGATTATCATTTGTTATCGGACTCCCGTCATATAACACTGTAATCCGTGTACCCATTATTTGGCCACAGTAAAGAAATAATTTTCTTAATAGCGTACAATCTATGATCTGAGAAAAGACAGTTTGACTCTATAAATTTCTCTGGCCTGCTGGTACTCCAGGAATACTTTTTTTTGGTTAGTTTTGTTTTTGGTCTACTGATCTGAATCCACTTCGAAATTGGACATCGATTTGTACTTGTTGAGCATCTAGTAATGCTATTTATTAACTTTACTCATGTACGCTACGATGTTGTCCAAGTATTTTTCTTCGTAGTTCCAATAATTTTCAACTTCCTTGCTTATATAACTATGTTCTTTTTCTAGCTTGTAACTAACTATATCTAATAATACCCAAGTTAGCTCACGAAATCACCAATCACCTCTGTCACATTGGAAGCCCTGATGTTTTTAGTTGACAGGTGCTGATATAATTAATTGAAGATGGATGAAACCTAAAATGCTTTGGTGGTGGTCTGTTTGAGTAGAGCTTGCAGATTGATGATTTATGTATTGAGATGATGCACTAGCTATTTGGAGCGTTTGTAAAACTGGAATTCTGTTAATTCTAATTTAAACTCGCTTTTATCAATCAGATTCTGACCCTTCAAAGTGATCAGCTTATTTCCTCTGCTCTTTAAAGATAAGTCAAATTTTTACTTACTATTGTTGAACTCTTGCTAGTTAGCAATACTCAGAAATGACTCGAAGAGCATTTATGAGCATATTTCGGGAATGCCTAACAATCTGTTTAGATATCTCTCAAATGTATTCATTCTTTATTATAAATGATGATCGTTGAATGATCGCATAGCTGTCTTTTTGGGTATCGGAGGCACCTGCTTAAATTCAAAACTACTGGGTATCCTGGCAAAATTTAATTAATTTTAGCCTGCAGCCACTCGAAATCATTGAATCTCCGACGTACACTCCATCCCATTTCTGGTGTCTATATGAGGTAGCACACATAAGTGGAACCAAAAAAGGATCCCTATTGTACTGTGGAGTAGGATCTTATCTTTACATGTATCTTTTCTTTCTTTTCATGAATTTTTCTATAAATTTGGGACACTGTTTCCTTCAATAAGAACTCATGATAGATATTGTTTGAAGAATTACTAGATTCGTATAAATGGTGAGAGTTGTCTTCTATCTTCAGTTCACTATTTTTTAGAGAGTCTTCTTGGATTTTCGAGTGAACTTCTCTGCTGAGTTAGCTATGTTACAGAAAGGAAGGATCGCTTTAAGGTAAGTGAGACTCTTCCTATCGTTATTGACTATACTTTTCTCCCTTTTTGAATGCTTCGACAATGGAGATGAGTTCACTCAAACTATAAAGTTACAGACTGAGTCCCTTGATTGACTGTATGTACTCCTGGAATTACTCTGGATCATAATTCTGTTAAATAATTTCTTTGTAGAGATAATCCTGTTTGCCTTTGATATCGTTTTCTATCATTATGTAATAATAATAAGAATGATAATAAACTTGGATGTAGTTTGTTGATAGTATTTGTAAAGTTATTGATGGATGTGGAGTGGAGGTTAAGTGGATATTATTTTAATGTGGATTATAATAATTAGTTCAACAACCAACATGATGATATTAACATGCCGCCCCAGGCAGATTCTTGAAGATACGGCTCTCACTGACATACACACTAACTATACTTGTTACATTTGCATCTAACTATAAGATTTACATAGTTTTTTCAAGACATCATCTACATCTACATCATCAGAGATCTTAAAAGTATTTTGATATATGATGAGGGAGTATTTGATTAAGATTTGTGATTCATATAGGTTGAAGCTTTATAACTCATTTTGTTAAAGACATTTTGGGTTGCTTGTTATCTAGAACATAAGCGATGATATTCCTGCTTAATGTATTAAAAATAGTCAGCCAATTATAGAATCAAGTAGTTTCTCTAGTCTCATCTTCCCATCTTTTTTATCCTTTTTGATATTGAAACTTTTGGTAGTTTCTCCAAATTTCATCGATTTGAGTTGTTGCTCAAGTTTTTGTACTTTCTTTTCCAAAATCAAAGACTTAGCATCGACTACGGTGCGGTTGGGTTGCTTTTTATTTTTATCCTTATCAAAAACGATGTAATAACTATGATGAGGGAACTTAAGTTCAGAACCATCGAAACTTTCTTCTGCCAAATTCGATTGTTTTTCTAGCTTCTCTTGTTTCACAGATAAAATCTCTGCTTTTGGATTGGATATCTGTACTTCGGTTTTGCATGTTTATTTGATTTATGGTTTGCTGATCTTCATTTGCATCTCAGCCTACTCGAATCGATAGCTTTTGCCTGTGTAGTTGTATCTGCTCAAAAATATTTGCTTCTGCGGTGGCTCCACTTCAGTATTTTGCAAAGGAAGAGAATTATTGTCAATTTTGGGTGATTAATCAGATTGCAACTGACTGAGATTCGAAGGAAGGCGCTGGATAAGATGATTCACTTATCGTTCTACATCTTTGAGGTTGAAAGTCGACTGGACTTCTGGCTTTTTGGGAGATGGAATACTCATGATGAGCGAACTTTCCAAGGGTTACTCTACCTATGTGATAACTTTGTTATTTTAGAGCATTAAGTATTATCAAACCATAATAATTTATATTGCACTCCATCTATTGTATTGAACTATCAACTATTTTCTAACAATGAAATAGTTGTAAATCAAATAGTTTTTGATCATTTCCTAACAGGATCGAAATAGCGATGTTCGAGTGCTTCCTTGGGAGTTATTCTTTCTGCGTGATCATATACCAACATCTTACTAAGCAAGTCCAGCGCATCCTCACCGCATAGAGTTTGGATTTCTGGTTTGATGAATTTATGCCAAGGTTTGACTGGCAATCTAATTATCAACAAAATGTACTTGCCCAACATCTTCATGTATTATTCGTCTAATTTCAAATGGTATTTCTTCAGATACAGGAATAACTTATCTGTTCCCAGTACCTGTGCAATTTTAACCAGTTGATCGCGGTTGCTATCGCCCATAAAGAAAGGCTATTTCTTGAAAATCTATATTGTTTTAATTTTACCATTGAGGCGAACATGGCTCCGGTAGACCAAATATCAAGCGAGTAGTCGTAATAGTTATAATCAACTAGCAATTCTGGTCCCTTAAAATAGCGTGAAGCCACTCGAACATTGTAATCTTGTCCCATGTGATAAAACTAAGCTAGTCCCCAATCGATCAGTTTCAATATTTTTTTGTTATGGTTGACGATTATGTTCTGTGGCTTCACATCACGATGCATTATACCTTTACTGTGACAATAATCTAGGGCCTTTATTGTGGGAAGGGTACCTTTAGAAGTTAAAAGAGGTAATATCTGATTTCAAGGTCTGTCATACTAGGGATAAGTGATCTAAAATCAACATTATCGAGGTGGTCAAAAATCTAGATAGTGATTTGGGTACAAGTGAAATCGATTTGGAAGCAGGATCTCTTACAACATCTTTGAGTTAGATTATACCGGGATGTCCTCTCAAACTTTTGAGAATCTTGATTTATCTTTTAATCTTGCTCTTTTTGACGGGCTTGAGCACCTTGATCACAACTTTCTGATCATCGGTGGTATCCATGCCGGTGTATACTTCTGAGTACTTGCCTTTGCCAATTTTGGTCATGATTTAAAATTTGTCGATGTTGCTGTATCGGATGTATTTTACCCATACTAAATTTCATAAGCTTCGTAGTTGTAGTAGGATTCGTCCATATGTTTATTGACATCAGCATAGTATTTAGGTTTGGTTTGCAGCTGCATCACCAAGATAGATCAATTATATCGAATATCAATATAACTCAAATAACATTTAGTTAGTCGGAACACAGCTATAGGCAGGTTTTATTTTAATGGATTACTGTGAGATTACTAGCCCTACGAGAGTAAGATCAATTATGATTTATTTATAATATTTGATGATTGCAGACTAGCACATACCCCAAGAATACCTTAGAATTATGTAGCGACTCTATATTTTTGTAGACACCAAAGATGTGGAACTTAACAACAGGCTCAATTTAGTCGTCAATCCTGAAATTATCAAAATACTTTTCAAACGAGTGTAGACTTAGAATGAACCCTTCGTAGTCAAAGTACTTCCCTCTTGATATAGCTCTCAATCTTCAAAAAACTTAGCAAAATCTACAGTAGCAATCGATTCAATTCGCTAATCTTGTGGAAAAGAGACAAATAGATAATATAAATCAATCATTCGATCCTTTAGTCCATAATCCATTATGTTTTTAGCTTTAAGTTGTAAGTCAAACAAGCCAAATAAGTTTCGGATCTTATTGTACCCTTTGTCTACTCTTACCCTATCAATGGCAAAATCGTCAAAACCATTCTTTCAATCTTGATCAAAGACTTTTACGAAGAAAGAAATAATCATACTGTTTTGCAACTCTCCATTTTTTTGTTACGAAATCTTCTCAAACAATAGAAGCGTATGGAAGAAGAACCCTGCAACTATTTTATCACTTATGGATGGTAGACAGGTATCAAGATGATCAATCGTAATATCAAATGGCCATTTTCTAAAGGTTTTTACTTCTATCTCAAATTCTACATTCAAAATTTCATCAACTAAGATATGATCCTTTTCAATCTATCCATCTAACAGGATTAATTTATCATTTATATTACTCCCAAAGGTATACTCAAAATCAAAATTTTTTCGACCTAACACATCCTCTAGATTTGTGACCTCAGCAAAGAAAAATGGATCACCATGTCTTTGAGTTATATCATCAAGAGTAAGCTTCTTCGGAACTATTATGAACTTATTTGTAACATAGATGGTGATATTTACTAAAGAAGAGATCTGCCTGTACCTGCTATTAGCATGAGTGATGAAATAGTCGAGCTCACGCTTGGAAATAGATTTTATGGTAAGATACATAGTGTGATACTGTCGAGATCTGATATGCTACTTGGGTAATTCAACAATTATGAAGAAACAAACTTATAATGAACACTTGGAATGAAATCTAATCTTTTCTGATTATCAATAAAAAATCATTCCGAGAAGTGTTTATTTTCTACAACCCAATTCTCACTACTACTCTCAATAACAAGGAATTAGTCTATGACATATCAAGCCAGAACCATGGAGAATTGTTTTAAAATACAGGAATACATTAAAATCCATTTCGCGAAGTTGACATCAACTACTATGGAGGATTGTATACCTACATCCCCCTTGTACATTTGCTAAAATTTTATTAATATGAGAAATATCCTGAAGCTTTGACAGACATCTTTGAGCTATATTTAATTTTCTTTTAGAAGAAATTTATTAACGTTTAAAGCTACGCAATCAACTGCCAATTTTTCAGTATTGTATGCCAGCTCATCAATTAAATCAATCCCAACTTCCTAAGAGTAGACACTGTAAAGATTATAAAGAAAATAAACTCTCATCTGACGAACATGTAACTCCGCAAATAAATGCTGGTCAATTTCCTCTTCAAAATCAACATCCGCAAAAACTAAAATCAAAATATGATATCTTAGTTGCATGAGATAATGTGCCATGACTATTTCACTCTAAATTTCGAAGAGAGCATCAATTTAATCTCATTAGATGATATCATCCATTACATTATTAACAATTTCTAAGAGGAAAAGAAGGAAATGTGCTGCTTGCATCACTTTTGTTTTCATGAAAGCGACAAAGATGAAGTTGAACTCAAGTCATTCAAGAACAACTACTTAATCAAGACTAATTAAATATCTCGTCTTCTCAAAATTGTTTTAACTAACTTGGCAAGCTCTAAATAGCTGAGACCCATTCGTACTAAAATTACTTAGGTTCTTTTCTATGAGTATTCATCTTGCTTGAAATTGTTACTTCTTCAAGCTTTAAACTAAGGTATCAAAGTAAACTCTCGATACTTCATTGAGGATCTCAATATCGTTTCAGTTCTCCATTGCTATATACAAAAAACACAACTCCCCGAAGAGTTAGCTCTTCTTATCGAAATTCTCCTTAACTGCCAAGTACAAGATAAAACAAACATGACCTTAAGAAATGGTAATATCCAAGTGATTGCCGCTTCTCTTGATAAAATCTATTCCAAAAAATGTGAAGAAGGAAGATTTCGAGCCAAAACTGGGGCTATCAAAACCCAAATAGTGACTGTTTCAAAGAAACATGCATCTGCTTAGAAAAACTAAACTAAAACCGATAAATCTTTTAAAGAAGTTACTAAAAAATCATGGAATATGAGGCAGAAAAATTCTCCCATTGAATCTAACCGTCCTCTTTACGAAGCAGTCATCAAGATGTGCTTTGAGTTCAACATAAGAGAGTAGACTTGGTTGCTCAAAAACGATTAATTCTGTCAGATACTGCAGCCCTACTTCAGAATCTGCTGCATAGACTATCGTCGAAACATCATCAATATGATTCGATGCACAGTGTTTTCAGCTATTGAAGGAAAAAAGATCAATTCACAGTCCAACGAATTCAATCGACTGTATAAGCTACTTCTGACTTAGTTTATTCTAAAAGAGTTGTAATCTGAAGGGAATTAAATGATCCCTTCCAACTTAAGCAACGATATCATTCTCAACTTCTATTTTGTGATAGACTACACAGTTATCAGCATGAGAGAGGATTGGCTCAATCTCTACATGTATTTATTAAGACTCTCAGGCATAATGGAGGAGGCAAAAAAAGAAATAGCTCTTAAATATCTCAAATCAACCTAAGATCTTTTCATGGCCAGTAAGATATCAAATAGAAAATTCGCAATGAGAGTGGTTAAATCTGCTTAGAAAAATATCTTCAATTTTTCAAACTGTATCTTCCTAATCTTCATAATTATCACCAATATCCAAAATATAAAAAACAATTACAACTTATTCCAGTACTTTAAATCAATTGAAAAATACATGTTCGTTGGTAGGACTGCAGGGTCATAGATGAAAAATCATGTTAAATTTTTAGATTCGAATCTCATCATTTAGACAGTTAACAGTTTCAAGTTGTGGAAAGCTGATTAGAGCAATGTAGCTCCCATAGATCTTCTGAAATATGACTGGAAACAAAGATAAAAGATAATCAATGCATACTTGGATCTTTAGTATACAAAATAAAGCAGCTAACTATATAAAAATAGATTTATGTACTTGATAAAAGCTGAGTTCAAACCACCCAGAAACAAAGAGCATCCATTGAAAGATTTATTTGTGGGGAGTTAAAATCGAAAAATGATATCTACTGGTGAAATTATTGGAACTTTATTGTGCCTATGCATATAAATCAGTCTCAGTACTTCAGACATGAATCTTTTTAATTAGGCTATTAATACTTTGAATAATTTTGTCTATTGGTTTTTACTTCTCAGCAGCAGAGATGGACTCAAGTTAGAAAAACACTCAGAAAGGAACATCTAACTTCCCAAAACAATAATCTACAATGTTCTTCACTTCCTTTATTTTATGTTGAGTTGTTAATACGACAAATTCTATCTCTCAGTAATCTAAGATACTATCTACGGTATCTTTTGCTTCATAGGTCTAATTATTAGGTGTTTATCGTAAAAAGTAGGGTTTTGTGAGAATATTGAAAAAGTATTATAAAAGGCTGCAGTAATGAAGAATGTAGAACAATATAACTTTTTTACTTTCTAGCTGTTTAAAACTGTGCTTGCCTTGAAAGATCTAAAAATGATTCCAGACATATCTAAGGAAAAAGTAATGAAGGTTATCTATCATGCCAAAGTGATGAAATACTTTCAAAACGAATTGGGAATTTCGATTTAATCAAAAATCTAAGAACTATCTAAAGATCATCAAAAGAATCAATAATAAGTGAAGAAAAGGTTATAAGAGTTTTTTTCAAAAGAAAAAAATATTAATTTGAATAATGAAGTTGCCTTTAATGAGGAGTAATTCAAGAAGAACTTTGTATTCGAGCATGTAAAAAGAAATAACTTGGAATACAGAAAAACACAAAAGATATGGATGAAAATTTGGAAAAGATTGAGACTCTATCATTATTTTTGGTCGATTTCCATGAACCAAAGAGAATAACTTCAACTTAATTACATGAAAAATGCAAGGCTACCGTACCGCCACAAACTCAGCAAGTTTGTAGATACTAATGGAGCTAGACCAGTTTTAGAAGTTGAACATATTTAACCCTGGCACGTTAAGAAAGTATTGATGTAAAAATAATACGAGTATCGAAATTCAAACTATTTATTAAGCCTTTATGAGCAAATTTAGACAAAAAGAAAGGAGAAATCATTCATAGAGAAGTTGATCAAACCACAATAAGAATCCTCTAAATTCTATGTAAATTGGATAAAGCACAACTCTAAAAGAAAAGGATACGTTTCTATCTAAAACTAGAAGATCAAGTATAAGTTATCTTATATAGATTTCAATACGAGTCAACCTTCCAAAAAGATTCACATCTCGAGTTCTCCTCCTTTATTTTGGCAGAACATAAACCTGTAGAAAAATATTGGCCTCTAGTCTAAATCACAAATATCTATGAACGTAGGTATCTGACGAAACGTCAATGCCTTTTAATTGAATTCGAGGAAGGCACTAGCCTCATTTTCAACTTCATAAATGAAGATAAAGACGACTTTATGCACCTGATTTCTGCAAAGCAGAACAAAACTGATAAGACTGTACTATGAGGCTGAATAAAATCAACTTTTACACTAAAAGATTTGATCTGCAATGTACAGAAGCGATTGAAGAGGCGAATAGTCTATGGAAAAATCATAAGATTAGCAATTTTGAATATCTAATGCTCATAAATAAATACGCTGGCCGAAGCTATCTAGATCCCGCCAATTATCCAGTATTTCCTTGGATCATGGCCAACTATGAATATCAAAGATATAAATATAGAGATTTATGTAAGACAGTAGGGGCGCTTGTAAAGATTTATTAATTTAGGGAAACTAACAAAGGATAAAATTTTATCATAACAAGCTTCAAGCAAATGATCCATTTGATCCTGTCCCTCCCTATCAATTCGGAACTCACTATAGTTCACCTGGTACAGTCTTTGGTTTTTTAATTAGATTACAACCTTACACATAGGCAAGTCGTACTCTACAAGGAGGTAAATTTGACCTGCCAGACAGACTGTTCTCATCGGTTAAAGTTTGTTGGCATAGTGTAACAACAGAGGTCTCAGACTTGAGGTAGCTCACTCCTTAGTTCTATTACCTACCTTAGTTTTTATTAAATATCTAACATCATGATTTTGGACTGACGCAACAAAAAGAAAGGGTTCATAATGTCCAACTTCCCATATGGGCTAAAAATGCTTATTAATTTATTGTGACGTAAAGGAAATAAATTTAATCTGATTATGTAAGCTAAAATATCGGAAATTGGATTGATTTGATTTTTGGTTTTAAACAGAGAGGTAAAATAGCTGAAGAAAATCTGAATCTTTTCTATTATTTGACCTATGAAGGTGCTATTGATTTAAAATAAATCAAAGATGATCAAACTCGTATCAGTAACTAAGCACAGATAATGCATTTCGGACAAACCCCAAGCCAGATATTTACAAGGCCACATGGAGGAAGACCAAAGTCTAAGAAACGTGGATTTGGGCTCAAGAAAATCAGTCTAGTGTTCACACTTTAAAACACAGGACCAATGACTATTTTGGGAATAAAAGAAAACAAACTTTTCCTTTTCCATGATTACACTCTCCTCATTTGTCAGCAACAGATAACATACTCAGTATAAAGATAGATTCGTATCCTTCGTAACAACAGCAAAGAAAATATTTATTTCCTTTAAGATATAGAGTTCTACAAAAGAGTGCATATATTTAACAATCAAAGATACATAGCCATTGCTTCATACATCAACGGAGATCTGATTATTTTTTCACTAACAGATGGTAGAAAAGTCGAAGAAAAGAAAGGAACAGCTAAATTGTGTCTACTCATCAACTAAAAGGAAGATCTTTTACTTGTTGGAAACAAAAATGGACTATTGTAAGTTTATTAGATTGTCTATGGCTAAAAAGAAACATTGACTCTCATCAAAATAGCTGCTGAATACTATATGGCACCGATCTATTCAATAAGTTAGGGCGGAAGATTTTTCTGCATCTCAAGTGGATCGATGGTCACTTTAATTCGTGCGAGTCGTGCCTTGAATTATGTTTATGACAAAAGTAAAATGAGAGGAGCCAAAATGATCAGGTCGATTTAAGTATCAAAAAAAGTAGAGAGATGCATAATTTCTACTGATCCACTTTTCTGTTTCATCATATGTACTGAACTCTAACTTTACTGTTACAGTGGCAATGGTCAGCTATTAGCTTCGAAACAGGTAGCTTTGACTTTTCCTCCAGTAAAGTTCACTCAAAATTTTATGGACTATATTGCCTACCTATAAAATAATCGACTAAAGATAGCATCCTTACCCTTTTTCACAGATATCCGGGATTTGCAGCTACCCAATAAAAACTATGTTTAGATAAAAATCTTTTAAAACAAATGCTTTTTACTGACTAACTTGGGCTAGATCATAACTCTTTACTAATAGCCCGAGTAAATCTAATGATAAACCTTTATTTTATTATGTTACTGAAATTAGCTCATACTTGCGAATACTTAGCTCAATCATCATTCAATAAATATCAGTTCAGAGCCTCAGCAACTATAACATTCTTGAAGTTTGTCTGCTATATTTTATGATCTGCCCAAACTCGAAATCTTCACTTGAGAAGCGAGTTGAGTTATTTTGGATGGAAGGATGTATGAAATTGCATCTGTTACCGTATGGGCAAAAGCCATCTTGTAGAAATCCGCTGCATGTTTTAGTTTTATATTTGGAATTCGTCTGTTGATTTTTTTTTAGTTCTTGTAGTCCATGAGCAAATTTGCATTTCTTGTGGTAAGGACAATAACCATTCTCAACAAATTTCTTGCACAGCTGTGACTTCTCTTTATGTGTGGGATGACTGGACTCATTAAGACGTGGAGATTACTATGTAGATAGTGAGTGACTAACGTTTTTGGGCAGTTCTAGGTAGTTGTGAGAAATGATGGATGCACATTGAATCTTTCTCATGATGGTCTGAGACTATTAAGTTATTAATAATAAAATTAATAATTCTCTTTCTTTATAAACTAAGATAAAACATCCCAGTCTACTCTTTTTAAGCATTCTTGAAACAACTGTAATATGAAATTATACTTTCAGACTTTTTAAGTTCAGGAGAAAAGATATACTACTATTTTAATTTTAATAATTAATATGAAAAGTGTTTGTCATTTATTACGTAGCTCTTTCTCCACATCAAAGATCCCTTTGTCGCTGGCCTACCCCTACGAGTTTACTTTTATATCCGATCAATTCGCCTTTATGGATGTAAGATTTACAGAAATACCCTTGAACAGACAACTAGCAAAACCATAGAAATAACATATTCATCTGGTTCTGAAAAGATTTTAATAACTACTAAATCGATAATAATCTCAAAATTAATTAGACCGTAAATACATCTTCAACCTTTTGAAGAAAAAAGTCAAAGAGTTCAAAGATATCTAAAAGTAGGCCAACTTTTCACTCAAGCTCAATTTCAAAATAGATTCAGTCATCAAATCCAGTGGATACTACTAAATTAAGCCAATCAAAGATACATCATTAGAAGATTAGAGTATTGAGTAGATTCATAACTACAGGTACAATCGCCAGAAAGAGATTCTGGAGGTGATGCGTAAACCAAAAAAGCAGACTCTTTCGAGCGAAGAACAATTAAAAAAAGATATCCTTAGTAAAATGGAAAATCCTACCAAAGATGTCTTAGAATAGCTTAAAAATATGAAAATTTCGAAATCGGCTAAAGTATTTGATAAAGTTCTAGATGGAGTCATGAGTATTGGCAAAAAAGAAGCGAAAAGTACTAAGTTCTAGTCTTTCTATATTGTAGATCAGATCAAAGGACTAATGTCTTGTTCTATGAGCCACTAAAGGCAAATATACAAGTAAGATGAAATCGAATTCGACACCAAATGGATTTACCATGTTAACAACCTGTAGAGCGAAGATCTAAAAAAATATAGAAGAAAAAAACTGTTTGACTTCCAATTCTGGAATCGGGGAAGTATCTTCCCAGTCAAAAACTTTGCGAAGGAAGTACAAGAATTTTAAGAAGCGATTTGATTATTACTAGCTGAAATATTCTTGCTATATTCATAT
>Ga0194117_10004746_pt1 | contig 12776 bp, 8 predicted proteins | sample TA2MahsurfametaG_FD_160579 | JGI IMG/M metagenome (GOLD analysis project Ga0194117, IMG submission 160579) | Freshwater microbial communities from Lake Tanganyika, Tanzania - TA2015009 Mahale N1 surface | ecosystem: Environmental > Aquatic > Freshwater > Lake | place: Tanzania: Lake Tanganyika...
CCCCTTCACCGTATATTCTGATTGCGATGATGGCTAGGACTGGTCTGAGCATTAGCAGCATCTCTCCGACCATTTCCCAAAAAGTTAACCTCTTTTTGGCGAACTCTGGTGGGACAGGAACGCTGGTCACTAACTGTATTTTTTTGCCATTAGGTAACTCTTCAAACATTTACGGTTGATAGTCTTTTTTGGCCCATTTCCCACTTTTGATCTGTTCAAGCATATCTTTTATTCTCTGAACTTTGGATTTCTGTGCTGATGGGAAGTTCTAAGCCTACTTTTTGGGCGGTAGCTAATATTTCTCTAGTAGGATGTTGGTAGGTTGTTATGGATTTCTGTAGGAGCGAAAGTACTCGTTGGTTTTCAAATAGAAGCGGACGAGCTATGTGGCGATGAGGAACTCTTTGAAGATAGGCGTATCTTCTCCAAACTTGTTGAAGATGAAAAACTCGGCTATGAACTGAAACGTCCTGAAATTCTGCAAGTTGAGGCCCTTCTTGAACGCACTCTTAGGGTTATAGTCAAGGAATGTTGTGTCCATAATAAATAATGATGTCACAAGTTCTAATTATACATAGCACTTTCATCAATAATTAAAAGCTTAGCCTACGCTTTGCTATTAGTCATTATAAGACACAAAGATATTCGAAACAATGTTGGGCGCGGACTTTATTTTATTTTATATAACTAATATGTGGAAGTCCATAGGCAGCGTTAAGAGCGGAGATGATGTCTCAGTGCGCTCCAACCGTTCTCGTAGCGATATCAACATAGAACCCTTCCATCACAGACTGCAAAGAAAGTCCAATGTTTCACCCGATGCTCACCGCTCATTTTGCTATTAATACTTCGAGAATAGAAGAAACAAAACACTAACCAACTCCATAGCCTAAAACAAATCCTAGAAAAACATAATAATTGGAAACTCCAACCAGGACATTTTCACAGAGCTACGTAACAAAACACGAGAAGACCAAGGCAGTAAGCTCACAGACAAACTCCGGTAGAGCCCCTAGGCCTAGAAGAGAGCCAGAAAAAACTATTAGTAAGTGAAAAAAGCGAGTAGCCGTATCCACACTCTCAAAAAAGAGCAGGTCAAGCTTAAATCGACAATGGAAAATGAGTTCAACGCCTTTAAAAATCTGTTTTACCAGCTGGAGGAGCATATCCACCAACACTAGAACGATGTGCCTGTGCAGAAACAAACTAGTACGGGAGTTGAGTAGAGTTTTTTGAGGGATCTACTGAGTGAAGCAGTGGGATTAGAGAGATACTTTCAATAGATGGATCGTAAGAAAGCAGCGCTTATGTAAAGATTAACATAGTGATCTTAATCATAGTGATCTTAATCATAGTGATCTTAATCATAGTAAAGTCATTATTAAACACTCAAATTAGATGACTAAACTCCCTTCTCCCTCGCATCCGCTGCATAAATTTTATGTCGATGCATGAGTGCTCACTACTGTGCGACCCCATCGATTCAAACGTATTCGTACGCTTCAGTTTTGTCCTCGTCTCCTTGAATAACTGTAGCTCGTTTGAGGCCGCTCTACTATGCTCTGGGCTCAGCTTGAAAATGCTTACCACTTTATTCTATTTTTCTTCGCTTAGATTGTTCATAGATTGGTTGACACTCAAGATGGGACTATTTAATTGGCTACAGTATTGGGATTGGAGATAGTTATTGTCAATCACATCTCTCAATTCTTCAGCCTCATTGCTTTACTCGTTCTCTTGCGATTAGTTCAGTTCGAGCACACTTACTTTGGGTGATTTTCTTAGTTTCCTAGCAATGCTAGATCCATAGAATAAATTAGACTGTGCATTTGGTGAAAGCAGCACTTCTTCAGCTTTTGATGAGGTATTAGGTGAGGGAGGTGGAGATGCACTTCTTTCTGCAGACAGAACGGGATTCTGCTAATCTACATAATGGAATAGTGAGTTTTGCCTTACAGTCTAAAAACTTAATTTGATATGTTGTTTCGAACTATTTGGTGTGTATAACAGTAAAGTCTGTTTTTTGTCTTAAATATTTGAAGGCATTCTTGAGTTACAGTTAGAAACGATTTCATTGGAAGTCATAATGGATTGGATTGTGCGGGCATTATCGAAAAATTCAATGTTGAAGGAATTGTCGATTTAGTACCTTGCGGAGACTTACTTGCAGTTTACAGACTAGTTGTACTCCAAACATTAGTTTTATTATTGAAAGTTAACTTTGTTCTAAAAAAAGATACTGTTATGCTTCTTGAAGGTCACCAAAGATGGAATTTAAGGAGAATCATGCGTAAAGTTAACGTTTCGAAAAACGATTTGGCTCTGCTTCGACGAGTACTCAGTCTCCTCTTCTTGAGCCTTCAGGTATTTGCTTTGGGTTTTTGATTCTGGCTGTCGGTTTGCGAGGTTAAAAGTTACTCTGGGGCTTTTAGGCTGGGTATTTTTGACGTTAGTATTTTTTTATGAACTGATGAAGTAGATTTTAGGTGTAGGTTATACCATGTGACTGATAGCTGGAGATAAACAACGAGTTTGAAATGTTTGTAATTTATTCTAATGAAGGTGATGAGTACCAAATCTTTGCTTTTTTATTTACAATTTTATTTGATTTGTGCTTTCGTTTCGTTGTGGTTAATAGTTGCTGTTTTTCATAGAAAACCTATTATCTGCTGGCTCTCGATAATCCCTCAGACGTGCCGGTGAACGATGTGTAAAAGAAAACCTTTATTTATGCTGGTTTTATGAGTTATGTGATTGGATATATCCGGGTGGAGACTGGCGATTCGTTTGAAAAGAGCGGATATGCTGCTCCTGACTTTTTTCTTCTTGCATTTGAGTTTCGTTTCCGCAGCAGAGGCGCTCAATAGCCTAAAAATGAAAGTTCATGATGTTCTATTAAGAATATTTATAGTTATAATTAGAATATGTGATGCTGATAGAAATGCCAGTAATTACACCTCTGCTTCCAACAAAGCCCATTAAATAAATCCACCCCCACAGCCAGTCAGACTTATCCTTTTTGATGCAGATTATACTACAGACTGGTTATTATTGAGATGAATATAATTATGAACATAGTTAGCAAATAAACTGCACACCAAAAGTAACTATGGTTTCAATCAGCAGAAAATAACTCACCATCGACTCAACACAGAGGGAACTCCATGCCGAAATGACTTCCAGCCAGTCTTCTCTCCCTTACAACGCATACAGTGATAAACACACCTGCTCCTATTTCAGACAAAAGTCAGTTCGAAAACATCTCAAACAACTTGCTTAAGTACTCGTGGTGAAAGACAGGTATTTGAGAAGCAGCCCAAAAGCAAAAAGAATAGTAGCTTCATCCGCAGCATCAGTCAGTGGATTAAACCTTCAGCAGTCATAGAGGACTAGTTTTGCAATCGCGGTTAGGACTAAAAGGTTTAGTAAAAGCCATATATGCCAAGATTGTATAGCAATCCAGGTTTAGCCAAAAGTTAAAAAAAATAAAAAATAAAATAGAGGGTCTCTCCCTACCGAGTATTTCCAATCTTCATGAAAGGCTAAAGCAACCGGCAAGTCAGAAACAAAGTAAGTCAGTCAGCATGCAATATACCCAAAATCCAAACATCGCAGAGTAAGGTGTAATAAGTGTCCAAAATGATCCATAACAAGCTGGCCAAAGTAGGCAAGATAGAGAGAAAAAAAATAGAAAACTTGCACTCCCTCAAACATAAACAATTTCTGTAGTTTTTGAATAAAAAAAAGCTCTAATTAACTAACTCTTTAAAACTAATAAATGCCGAAGACAGGTAAGCAAAGCAAAATGAAAAATGATTTTTATACTTCAGACGAAAGTCAAAAGTCTATCTCTAGCTGTTAGCACTCAAACTATCCCATAAATCGCGATATTTTCTAAGGTTTCCAACCATCTATCTTGAAAGTACTCGACTTCCCACTCACGTTTTTAGTTTTTGCATGACTTTTTACCTTCATTATTTGCATATACAACTTTTTTGATTAGTTTTATTTGGAGCAATTCCACCTCGTGCCTTTCAGCTCAAACTGTTCCTTCAACTCTGGCGATATTTCTGTGTCATAGAGCGAGTATTGTTTGCTAAGAACGTTGCTCTTGAGTTGGTTCTGATTGTTAGTGCCTGATAGTAGATCTCGGATATGAGAGGGAATGGATTCTTTGAGTTTTTGCAGGAAATGGTGGGTATTATCTTGTTAATTGTCTCTGGAATGGATCTGGACATTCTGACTTTCTGCAGCCTCTAGACTAAATTTGATTTTATCTTCATGTTGTTTAGTTTTGGCTTTGATTTCTAAAGTGTTTATCTTTTTATCCTCAGGATTCGGACTATGCTTCTTAGTACTTTAAAAATGTTTGATGTAGTTGTTTTTCTTACGTCTGCGGAAACGAATAAATGACTCTTGTATTTGCTTTTTCATCTTGAATCTCTACTGCAGAATAGAGGGAGTAAACTCTTTGTAGAGAGTGGAATTGCCTTCAGTTTAGATGTTTTCGATCGCAGTGGTTTTGACTCTTATCTGCACTTTGGGAAGGTTGTACTTGGTTGTCTCACTCATTCGATTAAATTTATAAACAGATCAACTATTAAGCAAGTGCATTCTACCCTTACCAAAATCGCCCACTCAAAATATCATCAAAATATGGCTAAATCTCAAGTATTTAAAGACTTTCGTACTTATTAGAAGACTCACAATCACTCCACATTCACTCTAGGGACAGTTCCAGTCTATCCTCTTTTTCCATATAGGAGTTTACAAATTACCGCTCTATTGTTTCGTATTGGTCGTAAACATTATTGAGTTCAGTTTTAAAATTTTAAAAATAATGCTCCTCCTATTTATTGTTGTCAATCATCTATTTTGTGAGGTTGCCAAAGAAGAGCAGGTGATCGAAGAGATCGAACTTGAAAAATAAAATGGAGTAACGTTTGGTCCGACTCCAGCTCTTGATCTCCCAATTAGCACAACTTGTCTCCTTAACGAGCTGCTCTATGGTGATTCCCCTGCCTTCGGGAGTGATGAAACTGGCCTAGATTGAGACTTGATTACTTTTTAAAAAGCCTACTGCATTTAATCTTATGATGACTGATCATCAAAAACTATAACAAAAAATCTGCTGCGTTTCTTTTTGAACTCTTCAAAACATTTCTGCTCTTTAGACTCATCATACTGCCTGCTATTGTTGAGCTCATTTTCGATTCTGCCTCGCAAATACTCCGGCACTTAATAATGCAAAAAATACTTATTTCTTTCCAGATTTATCTGCAGAGTTGTAACGTATATTTGCACACCCCACAGATTTTAACAGCTACTCTGGCGAAGGCTCCTTTTCTAGCTTGGCTGGCTTTATAGTGATTATAGTCTCTGACAAAGGTATCGTGAAGGAAGCTGTCTCGTATTTAGATGATGGTGGAGTATTGTTTATTCTTTTCGCTTTTTATTTTGTCGGTACTGGAGACGCTGTGCATCTAAGAAAGCTCTTTTTACTGCATTATAAATAATCTTAGCTCTGGGTAATACAATCTATTTAAGTATGCTTCTCTTACACCAAACCATACACATTATCAATGTTGTTTCACCTTGTGGTGACTCACTTTCGATCGGTAGATCTTGTTCTACAACATCCAACGTACAGTCGGCTACGCTAAAAACACCCACAGCAGTATAAAGAGATACATGAAGTGAGGCACGAAAGTACGCAAATTCGACAGTAGAGAAACCTCCTACAAAAAAGTTGTTGCTTGGACTGTAAATCTCCCCTGGTAGCTCATACTGGAAGTAACACTCCCATAAGTTACTTGAGACCCACCTATTTTCGCAGTCAAACTTACATTTTTGTTCATCCCATAGGTCTGATATGTGTCAGTCATCGTAAGTCTTTGAGTGTTGTTCATAAAATAGAGTAGTCCCTGTCCTGAAACTATCGAACTTTATGGAATTGCTGAGAGAAGATGCGTTTGTATGATCCCCCATTCTTTGACTGCAGTGATCCCGAGTGCATTATTAGCTGTATTTCTGTAAAACTGAAGAGGCAAGACAGCAATTGTGGGAAGTCGGTTCTGAATGGTTTTATTATTACTGATAAAGTCACTTGAAAGTAAAGCAACAGATTGCAAGCAGAGATATTGGCAGATTGCACAACTGCGTTGATGATCAAGTCGCTACCATCTCCTCCTGCAGAAATGAAAGTTTGGTAACTATTTGTAGTTGGCTCGTTCGTAAAACTACTATCGTAGGTAACCACACCACTGGAGAGCAGACAAGTAGCTTGGTAGTTTTGAAAGCTGAGGTTTGGCTGCACCAGTGAGTACTGATAACTATTCCAAGAATCTATTTGTATGAAATGGTACAGCCGATGGAGATGAGAACCAAGATGGGGATTAAGAACGCGAAAAGGCAGCAGGCAACAGAGAGACCCCAACTCCTGGAGAGCCAGCCTGCATAATATTTTTTTTATATGGGTTCGCTGAAGAGCGACCACATTACTAATAGTTCAAATTATTAGTTCAAAACTGAGAATCGATTGAGCCGAATAAATAACGTGAACATCTTTATTTGAGTATAAATATAATAATGACTCTAAATCTGGACAAACTGGTCAGCTCAGAAGCCATCTACGAAAAAATCATCAGGGACACACTCTAGACTATAAAGAAGGATAAAAACCTGGAGGCAAATCTCAAAAAAATTATACTCTTTTGTAAGTATGCCTTCTCAGTCAACTATACACAACGCAAAAAGTTTCTTTGCCTCATGGTAACATCCACCCTATGCAGCTCATTCGTGATCTATCAGATACTCTCAAATCAGTATAGTTCGAAAAAATACTAGATGAAAGCATACCCTACAAACTGCTAAAGGCAATCACACAGGAGATCAATACTCCCATTCGAGAAAGCAGTAGAAAGCCTATCATTTAGATGATTAACAAGAATACTCCTAAAAACTTATTAAGTTTGGAGTGGAAACTATCAGTTTCTGGGCCAAAAAACTCTCCTTCATGGCTGGCAAGTCACAGTTCGCAGAGGCCTACGAAGATCTAAAAAAAATCAAAACCATTGACCTACCAAAAATTTATGAATATTACAAAAGTGAAAAGCTATCTTACGGACTTTGGGGAGATCGGGAGTATAATGCAGAAGAGTACATAAAAAACGAAGAGACCAGTCCTCTAATTACTGACTTATCAGACAAGTTTACAGAATGTAAAGCGATGATTGAAGAAAAGATAAACTAGGCTGTGTTGAACGAGTAATAGATTTATCTGAAGATGATTGTGGAGAAACTGCGTGATTTCTTGTTGACATTTTTCAGCAAGTACAAAAGTTTAGATCTGGAGGTGACTATCGATCGAGATGTAGTGGTTGTCTACTTTCATATCATCAATAACCTTTTCAAAAGGATAAGTAACAGACTTTACATTCCCGTCCAAGAGATGGTTACCCTAACCAAAGAAGTGTTCGAAGGCAATCACAATGCTGACTTTTCATCAATCGACAGGATGGACATTGTGAACCTGGCTGGCATACACAAGTACAATGCACTTACTATCTTCCAAAGAGTAAAATTATGCTTAATTAGATCCATAACCGAATATAAATGCAGTAGGCTAAACTAGCACCCTGTGAACTGAGTTTTTAACAGAAAGATGTGATAGTGTTCGCTAATCAGAAGCAGCCTCTGAAGAAATAGAAATTGGAAATGATGGAAGACAGAAAAACACCCAAGTTCAAAAGATGATCTCTCAATATCTTACATCATCTACACTTTCACTAATAATTATGTGTTATCACTTGCCCTTGCTAAACTTCAGACCTCCCAACATGCTTGGTACTTTATTACCCGTATTCAACGTCACATTCTGCGTTAAAGCTTGGATAGCCAAATACCTGAGATAATCGTCAGTGAGAAGTTGAGGGTATAAAGAGGCCTACTAAAGGGCGGCCAAAAACTCTGTTTCAATGAGTGTCTTTTCCTTTTATTCGATTATTTTGGCTTCTATTTTGGCCATTTTGAGTTCATTCTTTTTGGTAGCAAGTAACTTCTTCAATTCTATCTTTTTGACTGAAAGCAGGGACTAGGCAGCTATCTTTCTTTGAGTTTGGTTGGTAATTCTTTCCTCCACCAACACCTTCTCCTTTTATAGAGCAATCAGATACTCTACTTTTATTTTTTACATTTCCTACACATTCTGCAGAATCTTCTTCGGTATTACTGGTTTCGTAGTTCTTATAGACAGTATCTAAATGCCGGGTGCCCAATTTTTCAAATCTTTAGTGAGTGATCTCATGAGTTCCTCATCGAGTTGGTCAAACAAATCGATGTAAATTTCCTGCAGCGTGTGCTTACTACAAAACTGGTTTATTTCGTGGTGTATTTTATCAGTAATCCATATCTTTTAGTACTTGTCAGTGTAGTTTAGAACTGTTTTGTAAACGTGCTTCTTATCGAGTCTGTTAACTACTTAGATCTTATCGAAAACTACCAGTAATCCATTTGAAGTACCACAGGGTACCTTCTGCACGATATCAGTCTGTATCATCAGATTGATCTTGAGAACTTCCTGATAGCCGAGGATGCGAAAGTGAATGCCTGGCTCCTTCAGGTCTTTTTTCAGTACTCCAAACTACTTGATGAGTCCCACTTCACCCTCGCGTACTGTGTAAAATCCTAAGAATAAGGCAATAAAGTAGATGAGAATTATGGTGCAGATTACTCCTAATAAACCCATTATCAGTTGTAAGTTAAAAATATAAGCTCATCCATTTATAATATGTTTTTTAGATCAATATCTCATATCCAGACTAAAGTACCTACTCTTTTGTCGGCAAGATATCGCAACCTTTACCAACAGTCCACAGTCATCCAGAGCAACTCGTATTAGGCCAAAAAAGCAGAGAGGTACCTTCAGAAATCGAGAGAGAATTTCACACCTGACTCATCCTCTTTGGTTTCAAGCCAAATTCTTATCGAAGCTTTAGTTCCAGGTTTTTTCACAAACCAACTAACTTTGTAGAAACTGCCTTAGAAGAAAATTGTAGACTAAAATGTTAACTATTTTCAAAATTCTTACTCGAGAATAACCCTCCCGCTCTCAACTAAGCCAAAGCTAAGATAAAGACTCAACAAACTGTTTGACAAAGAAGTGAGAATCGGGCGAATTTTCTAATTGATGGATTCAATCGCAGGTATCGTAAGCTATTCCCATTGCCACGCAGGTTTCACACCTGGAGAATCCTAACACAATAAGATGGCATGCGTGACTGGTTCGGTCTAACTGTTGCAGTTGTTTGATAAAATTGATATAGAAAAAGATCTTACAATATAGGGCTATCTCACTCACGTAGGAAGAACATCCATGGAAATATAAATTAATGTCTTACAGGAAAATAAACTAAGAGCCAACTCACTCTTTACTATGATTGCGCGCAGTTTAGAAAATCAAAGCAAAGGCTACCAAGTACCCTCTCTCAGTTTTGAAGGATTACCATCTGCCGAGTTCTAAAAGGCAAAGGTCCGTCTTGAACATGGAAAATAGAACGTGGTGAGGCGTAAAAAGTAGATGGATAGTTCATATGACAGATCGAGCCCTTCTCAATAAGACATTAAATAGATCCATAGTCTGTACTTAAAACGACAGAAAGTAGGAACGATCTAATAAGACAGCACTAATCCCATCTCTAAAACTCTCATAGAGACCACTGAGATTATGCACACGCAGCGAAGGAACATCCATGGCAAAATATTCGGAGGCTTTTTGATTAGAAATATGATCGAACTGGCTTGGGTAGCAGGATGCAAATATGCCGAAGATTTTGTTGTAATGTAGGATCTCACTAACATTTATTTCAAAAAACCAGTTGATGTTGGCTGCAGACTCACCCTCAAAGCAACAGTCACTTACGTAGAAGGAAATAGACTAGTCACCACAGTTTAAGCTTTTACTTCCAAATTCACCTAAAAAACAGAGACCCTCGCCTGCTACATGCATCTCATCTCCAAAAGCAGCAAAGAGATGAAGAAAGTCCATCCTTAGAGCTATGGCTAGTCTTTACAGTATCTGAGTAGTAGGCGGGCTTTTAACGAGCTCTTCTATTGATCATTTAAAATGAAGTATATAGTTGAGTAAAGTGGATATGATAATTGTGTTTGATCATAATTTGAATGAAAAGCCCAAACATCCGTTATCTCCAGTCTTTGTTTTGAAGGTGAAGGTGAGGCCGTAAGCTCCTGAGGGAGCGTAGCTTGGGACGAAGTTGGTGTATTTGAATTTGATGTTGTCTCCACTCTCGTAGTTTTGTTTGAAGGGGATGGTTTCATTGTGAAGGAATACTCCGTTGAGCTTGACATTCAGGTCAACCTGCACGAAGTTGATATCATCGTTGGCAGTTCCAGTCTGCATAGCATAAAGCTTACCACAGTGATGTCATCGTTAGTGTTTCTGGCGGGAGTTCCTCCGAGGGTGAGTTTTTCAATGTTCCAGGTGCCTTTGCCGCAGTTGGTAAAAGGCCAGTCGATGTCCTTGAGATTGTTTTGGTTGATGGCCATGACTGTGTCATAGATCTAGAAGGCGTTAATGGAGCAGAGGAGGAGTGCAGCAACGAGTAGGAGTTTGTTCATATCAATTTGTCAATAATATTATTAATATGAATTTACATCATTATTACGAGTTAATAATATCATAAACTATTTAAAAAGAAACACTCTCAGATCAGGTAAAAAGCTCATCTAATAGAGACATTTAATTTGTTTAATAAGTAAAATCAAAATTTAGCACTTAAGATTTTAAGATATCAACAGCTGATGCTTCTAACTCCGCTGTCCAATCTGCAACCTAAAATCTATTTGATTTGAATTAATTTGATGCTCAATTAATAAAGATTCAAAAAGAGATACAAAGCCAAGAGAATAATCCAAAACCAGAAAATTTGGCACTCTTCTTGCTTTTATTTGCCAAAATATTCCATCTTCCAACTTTTCCAACTTAATATTTGAAAAGACTCTGGTGCGCTAAAATACGAAACCAATTTATGATTAGTTTAAATCGCATATCATTTATTTAATTACCATGAAATATTAGAATCCAGATCGCAGAACCAACACACCACACTCTCGCCGTACCTAAAACAACTCTCAACACCCTCACAGAAAGTTCAGTCGCGAACAATAATCATAAAATCAAAACAACGATGCTAACTTCAAAAAAAGATTCATCAAAAGAGGCCGAAACGGAAGACATAGAAACTCTCAAAGAATTGACGGAAATGATCCAAAGAGAAGTCACAAGAGTGAAAAAAGAGCAGATGACAGAGATTTGGATCGCGAACTCAGAGACTACTGGTTGACACAAAAGGGAAGCAACAAGGGTGAAGAAGGTAAGCTTTAAAGTTATGTAGATTTGAAAGAGATTGCCCGCGAGAAACTGAATTCTTAGATGGACAACTACTGGAAGCAGAGTAAGGAAGCTGAGAAGAAGGCTAACTGATAGTGTATTCTTGCGGAATAATTGATATGATCTGCTAAGGCAAAGATTGAAGTGGGAAGGATGGGTTTTGATTGCATAAACTATTTATTTATCGGACAAACAGTTGTAATTTTGAAGCATATAATGAACAGACTGAGCACTTAAGATATCGTTGATCACAATCGCCTACAACGATCACTCTCCCAAAAATCAAAACTCTCCCATTACAAGGAAAAAACCAAACCAAACAATATTAAAAATAACTCTGAATCGATTATTCATTTCTAGGTCGCATAGGTGACACAACTTCTCCAGTAATTTGAAAAATAAATCAAGAACTCTATCACTTTCCACTCAGATGTAGCAACAACCAAAAGCTTACCTAAATGCTATCAACACAATAATGTTCAAACCATGTACTGCCTCACTGACAAAAAACCGCTATGTGTGAGCTGTCTCTACATGTCCACTCTGCATAAACCTCACAAAGTAGTGCCTCTTCAAAAAGCCAACTTAGAAATCGAATAGAATATAAGGTAGAGTGTGGCTGTGGTGAGAAAGAAGTTGTAGGAATGCTAACAAATAATCAAAATAAACGAATAGTATCTGAAAAAGGCAGAAAAGTAGTTTCCAGAGCTGCTGTAAACTGTGCATAATTTTTACCTGCATTTTCATGAGATGCTTATGAGCAAGAAGAATGAGCAGCTTCACCAGATTTCCTAATTTTGGACCAAAGTTAGAAATACTTACAACATCAGAAATGTAAACCTCAAAAACGTCAAGAATTACATCAAACACCATCTCGACCATAACATCGCCAAGAACAATTCAGACTCTCTACACGTACGGAATGTTGTGGTTGAGTTAGCTAAGATATAGTAAATTCTTGAAAATTAGCTGAGCAGATAAATGACTAGTTTTTTCAAGGCAGATATCTAGAAGTTCAAACAGCTGAAAAGTAGCATTGAAGAAAAGCTCGTTTTTAGGAGCAACGAGCAGAATGAAAAGAAAGATATCCATTTTATCTCCAACATCACTAAGGCCCAGAAAAAAGCATTCGCTTAGAAAACTAAAAGCACGAAGTAGTTAAAGGATGATGATTAACAAAACGTAAAGTCTACGTTGATTAAAAACAGGCACTCTAAAAGTTATCTTTTGTCCAAATCATAGATCCTTTCTAAAAGGAAATCGTAGGAAAAAACCTAATATCGAAAGAAGATGCAGTAATATCACAAGCAGATCATGATGAAACAGTCCAAATAAAAAAGCAAGGTGTTTTTGAGTCCCAAAAAAGGGG
>Ga0194117_10004748_pt1 | contig 12771 bp, 9 predicted proteins | sample TA2MahsurfametaG_FD_160579 | JGI IMG/M metagenome (GOLD analysis project Ga0194117, IMG submission 160579) | Freshwater microbial communities from Lake Tanganyika, Tanzania - TA2015009 Mahale N1 surface | ecosystem: Environmental > Aquatic > Freshwater > Lake | place: Tanzania: Lake Tanganyika...
GATAGTCAATATGCTTGGAGATAAATTTAAGAGTAGCTAAAAAATAAGGAGAGTATTACTCTCCAAATGATTTATGTATAAACATAGTCACTTCTCTAATCCTTGCTCATTTTATTTAAAATATCAGTTTATCAAAATGCAGTAAACGAATATGGTCCATCTTATAATCTGCGAATTCATATGCAATTGCAATTACTTTCCGTAAATCATACTTATAATTTGATTTATAGTTTGAATGAATCAAGAAGACCAGCCACTAACTGATACTTTCTATCAAAATCCGCTCGAATACATGCAGAACCACGTTCGAAACCTCAACAACGAGCTGTTTCTTTCTGAATACCACATTAACAACCTACATGCATTGTTGCTCATCGGCAGGACATCGCCTTGGGATTCCATCAGGTAGTTGATAGTCTATGAAGAGGCAACAACCCAAGAATAAAAGAGGATATAGATTTGATAGTCAATCTAAAAGTACAAAATGTCAAAGAAATTTTGTAATCTCTTTCCAACGCCTATGAAGACAAATCAAAAAAGACAGCAATAAGTCAGATTGAAAAGCTGATGGGTATTCTCAAATCGAAAAAGAAATCGATTTTCATTGAGAAAGATAAAAAAAGTGCAAGTTTTAAACACTTTGAAGTCCTAACCAAGATGGCCCAGGAACTAGAAAAAGAGGACAAATCAAACACAAATAAATAATAAAACCATTCAACCAGACATCCCGAAGAAACTATGAACTAACACAAACAATAGGATAAAAGTTAACCTCAGATACAGCATCTCGCAGAGAAATAGTTTTAACAACCATTTCAAGCCCAATAAGTAAAGAAATAGACAGAGATTTATCCTCAAAAAGTTACGCAATAGTAAACTTTATAGAAAACATAAATGTCTGCTTAGTAACACATTCACTCTTAAGGAGAGCACATTCATCAGCACGTTCATATTTGTGAGCATCATAATAGATAGAAAAAAATCTAGTAGAGTGACAATTTAGTGAACAGAGGAAAAGGTTTGTTTAATAAATAAGTATTTAGCATCTTCTATGGATTATCAAACATGACCAACCTTACTGCAATGGCACTAAGTATAAGTAGAATAATATAGCAAACATAATCGAATACAATGCCGTCGATCGATTCATCAAGTTCAAAATGAGTTAAACCTACAACATGACAATCAAAAGTGATGATCCTCTCCACTTTGACACAGTATCTCAGTTGAGGAAAATTCCACCAGAAATGTTTACCAATCACATTTTTCCTTACCTAACAGCTTCAGAACTATTCAGATGTCGTTCAGTGTGCAAGGAGTGGTTAGATCATGTAAAGTAATCTTGGCATTCCACATTTAAGAGAGAGATGTTTGTGCAATTGCTCGCTTGTGAATTCTGCAAGGATATTGAGTTCTTCTACAAACTAATACAGTTGAGGAATCCATTTTTCCAAAAATTAAGCTTGTTGATACATGCTTTGATTTAGATAATCAGTTGGGATGTCATTGCTAACAACATAGCTTCCAGCTCTCTCAACTTACAGATGAAAAGAGTTTTAATCATTTTACTAAGACTTATGGGTGAACAGCTGCCCTTTACTACTCTAAATTCCATCACTGATGCCTTTTACTAATAGCATAAGGGGAAGTTAGTGAATCTAAAATAAAAAATAAGTCAGTTCTTCAGTACTCTCTCTGGCTCAGATCTCAGTATCAACTAGTTGAGAGTGATAAAGACACATTTTTTGGATGATCATTTCATGCGTGTTGAGTAAGTTAATGCAGATGATAAAACACCATTGCTACTTAATTTGCTGGTGAAACAAATTACTTTGCAGCAAATTTTAAGAAATCATATCTATCTCGCTCAGGAATATTTGCTCAATACCAAGAAAAGACTTGACAATATTTCTAGCAAAATGGTGTACCAGAAAGGTTATTTGGAGGGAGTGTATAAAATACTGTTGCTGAAATCTTCAGATTCTTTATCAGGAGACAGTGAGCCTAATGAATTACCGAACTTCAATTAAATGTTACAGTCAATTTTTACGAATAGAAACAGTCAAAAGCCAGACTTCGTTTTAAGAAATAAAAATTCTTCGACCTAGATCTATCTGGATAGCGCCACAAAACTAGATATCATTCTCTCTACGATTGGAAATATGAACGAAAGAGTATAACGTAACACCTAGCCTTAGAAAGAGGAACAAACTTAGATTAAAAATTAGAGTAACCAGAAAGAGGAAGATATAGTGTTTATTAATGAATATGAAAATGGAGAAGTGGAAGTTTCTAAATTGAACTAGCTTAAAAAAGAGAAAAACTAGATAGTCAACGAGATCAATTTGAAGATAATCACAAAAGCAGAGAGCGAAACACAGACTAATTCGGAGCGACCTTAATAGAAAAAATGATTAATAAGTATTACAATAAATCAATATAAATTATATCTATCCAATCTCCGCGGAATGTGCGAAGAAGTGTGGACTTAATAATCGAGTTGGTCTTCTCTTTTGCAAAGCTACTAATTATAGTCCACTATTCTGTTCATCTACTGGTTTATCTTGGACATATAGTTGAATTTGCATTTTGTCATTGATAGTTCTCTTAGCTTCTTTTTTGATTAGGCCAAATCCATCTTGTGCGACCTCACTCTCTCGGTATTCTGAAATGTGATTTTATTTATTCTATCCTCGCTCATCCTTAAGGTTTATCTAAAGATCTAAATATATAAAGCAATACTTTCTAGTTATACCGTTTGGTTTCTCTGAACATTTCCTGTTCTCTTTGTCTTTTCTCTTTCTGCACACTGAGATTCAGCTAGCGGTACATTTTCCTTCTCATGAAATTTTCTTTGGAAAGACGGAAGCTATGTTACTCGGCTTGTTTGTATTCGTTCATGATTTCATTTTCCAACAGTCTAAATTTTTTGTTATGGTAGAGTTTCATAAACTCATTTCGAAACACCACTACATCTCTTTATATCTTTTAGAGCTGACTTTTGACGCGAACATTGCTTCGAAGCAACTACAAACATTTTTATTCTGCTTGCTACTTTTTCTCTTTCATCTTTTTGAAATAGACACGAGGCTATTCTTTCAACTTGCTAGATATTCTAAAAAAGTTTTTGGAGCCATTCGAAGATTAAGGGTTGAGAGGCGAATGAGAAGAGACTTGCGTGGTGAAGAAGCTATCGTTGTAGCATTATTTGAGTTGTTATAGGTTCTTTAGGTGTTATAGGTTCTTTAGGTGTTACATGGAAAAATAAAATAGAGTTGGATAATTATTTTAGCGTTGGTTTTTCTCACTTTAAACAAATAATTAAAAAATGAAAAAGTAAGAGATAAACCCAATCACGCTATAAATCAAATCGCTAAGCAAAAAATTCAAAAGTTTGAACAGAGACAACATTAGAATCGTTCATTAGTTCTGCTAATACGATCTCAAACGAACGCAGAAGGTAATGGCAATGGTTGAAGATATGAAAAACCCCCTTTTGCTCATCGAATCACTTATCAAAAAGCCAGAAAAATCAGAAGAAATTCTAGTAGAACTCTAAATCAGATATGACAAGCAATACGGTCAGACAGTTTAGAGCTAATTTTAAAAAGAGGAAGAAAATACTGTAAGCTAAGCAGCTCAAGTTTTAGGATACGAGTTTTTTGAGAACATTCATGATGACACATTAACAATAATCATGTCCTTTTTAGATCCATATTCTTTCTAAAAATTTTCTGTGACTTCTAGAAAAAATTATAAAATTAGTTTGTCCTAAGCCCACGCAGATTATTATAAACGACTCTGCACAGCTATATTCAGAATGGAAGGTCCCAAACTACCACAAAATTGCCATTTCTATAAAATAAAAGACTACGTGTTAGAAAGGCCTTTGTAGTTTAGACCAAATACTAAAAATGCAGTGCAAAATAACCTCAGAAACTACATTTGGAAAATGGACTTCTTCAATTTTCTAGTTGAGCCAAGCTATTATAAATAGTTTGGTAGTTATCAGAACATGTATAACAGTTGCCCCAGGCTTAATCTGAACGGTTACTATGTACTTAGAGATAAGTACATAAAAATTGGTGAAAAAGACGATAAAAATCCAGTGACTCCAATCCATGTCATCTACTATTACAGATACCTCAGATTTTTGTAAGATGGAACTGTTTTGTATCATGTAAATACTGGTATATTAAGGTGAGAAATAAAAAATTAAAATCAAATCAAATTTTGACTTATCTTACGAAAGAGCTAGTCTAAGATAAAGCGCAAAAGTAAACAATGATTGGCGAGTACGTTCATTACAAAGATAAAGTCTATGTGAAAACAGTGAGAAGTAGAGAAGTCTTCAGCTACTAATTTTAGATAAGTAACTATCTTGTGATCAAGGATCAACTGACAATCAAATAAGCAACTAGCTAAAGATCATGAAGTATACTTTGTAACTAATTGATGATCATCAGTAGATTTTGCAAACTCTTTACCAAGCAAACCCAAAGAAATAAGATGTCTGTTTCATTTACTGCAAAAATACAGAACTAACCCTAGAAAACAGTTCAAAGATACAATCAAGTAGTCTCTGATCATTAAAAAGACAATTGTTTTGTAATGTTTTAGAATGCTGTTAAATAATTATCTAAGCCATTATTAAAATGTAGCTTATCATCATTTTGTGTAGAATTTTCCTTGGTAATTTCTGCTGAAACCTGGATTAGCTGTTTTCAGGTGATAGTCATTGTAAATGTGTTCATGTCTAATGATACCAGGGAATTTCACGTGGTTCATTTCCTTTCCGGAAAGTAAGTCCATCTCTCTCAACTTTTTCATTCCCTCAACCAGTTTGCTACTTTTCTCAACACTCATGGCGTGAGGACGGAGAGAATGCAAGAGACTTCTCTTGATGTTAGAGTATTTCATTTATTATTTAAGGAGTCCGTCAACTTGGCTCTGTTTGTGAGTATTGATCGATGATGAGGTTCTGTTTTGGAATCCATTAGATTTGGTCTTGATGAAGTTGTTTCTAGTAGTCCAGCTTTTGCCAGCTTGTCCCACTTGGTTATGTGATTTGTACTTTAATTGAGTTGTTGGTGGCAGGTAGCAGTTTCTGGAGCTTCGTTAGGTTTGAACATGGCATTCCTCCAAAGATAGGAGTGTCTTAGGTCTATGTGTACTCCTCTATTTTCAGGGTTCATATGGCAATAAATTTAATATTATACCATTTGCTAAAATAACTTAAAAAAAGTCATTATTTTTATTGATTAAATAACAAAATGCAAGCAAACACCTTAATCTATCAATTCTTCCTACTTTTTTAGAATGTTATTACTGTGCGACCTATCTGTATACCCTGCTTTATTCTACTAACCTACAACACTAGTTTTTACTCCTTCACCAAGGTTCCAAATTTAGACTTATTGTCAAATACGTAGTAGTCGTCTCCTATTTTTTCTATTTTAGCGTGGTTGCGAGAGACAGAGATGTCGGTAATTCTTATCTAGCATTAATGCCCTCTTCCTATTTTAATCCCGTCTTGCGGTATGTTTTGGATAACCATCATGTTGTTGGCTTTTTCTGAGACACCTTCAAGCATCAAGTGTTGTCCATTCGGTTTTTAAATTGGAAGTAGTTCATATTCAATGTTGTTCTTCTCAATGAAACGAGGGTACTACTATTTGCAGACTTCGCAATAAAACTTTTAAAAATTATATTGGATAGTACCACCAACTACCTCCTTCTTTACTTTTGATTGGTTCCATTTCTACAAACAATGAAAATGCACGCAACCGCAACTACCACTACATTTGCACGGAGTACATAAAAACTAACCTAACTCAGAACCTTCACCTAACATACAGTATTTGCACTCTAAAGGCTAGCTTGGATTTAAAGAAGAAGTGAGATCACCTACAACTATTTTTTTGTTGTTCATCCAAAATTTGGATTTGCTCTATGCACCTGCTCCTATCGAGCTGTTGTTGATGGAGGTGACCAAGTATTCAACTCTACCTAATTTTATGATTTGTCCCGTGGCTAAATATTAAAAAGTGTACCTAGTTTATAGCCTTTGTTCTAGTTGTTCTTATTTTTGAGAGAACGAACTATCAGGTAAATACCCTCTTCTCGAAATTCTGGAGTACCATAACCCCCTGAAGAGGTAAGATCTTCCTTCTAGAGAGCGCGGATCTCCTCAGCGTTGAAAAATTACAGTTTGTACTTTTTGTTCTACTATTTCAAATTGAAGCAGCCTAGCAGCTGAAGTTGTTTTTCTGTGTTGGGCACGAGTTTGTTGTACTATTTGAAAGCGACTTCGGAAGCTGTGTTAACTTAGCAGTACTTTGGTTGTTGCGGTAAATGTAGACATATTTGGGAGAAAGTGAGAAATCAAAAGTGTTTTGTATGACGTTTTTATTAAATTAGTAGTCGAATAGAGAGTGGGAGTCCTTTTGCCAAGTGACTGTTTTGAGGGAGAGGATGTATTCGTCGCAAAGATCCTTCATACTTGTGGCCATTGATGAAAAATAAAAATATTATACTCTTTATTTCAGCAGTCAACTTAAAAGTAAATTCACGATCTAGTAATAAAACCCATTTCATAAATGTAATCAAGTATGCAAGTAAGGCATCAATTAAGGCCTTTTCAGTGATTTTATGACTAGTTTGAGCACAATTATCGATTTAATAAGGTAGTTCTAGATGACGAATAAACTTCATAGAGATTGAGTCAAGTTTTAAATCATAAACCTTCGAATTTAATCTTTTTTGTCTATTTAGGGAAAATAGTCTTTTTATGGTAGTATTTTCTTTTTCATTTTACTTAAGACAGAAAAGTACTTCTTAGATTACCTTACAAAAAGGCTATTAAATTATCCTCAAACTATATAACAATATCGTAAATGATAGAGTAAGATCCGCAATTAGAAACAGTCAACGAGTCAGCCACATAGATTCATAAGGACCCTTTAGCTTACACAATACTCAAACCTCTCAAAAAAGAAGAGCGAGAAGAGATTAAGGTGGGAGATACTGGCAATCCAGCCGTGGTGACCTAGTACAAAACTTTTTTGAAACTGGCACCAGCTTACCTCTGGCTTGCCTGCAAACAACCTCATATCATCTATTTTCTAGTCCAAAGTATTACACAATCTAAGCAGGTATATTCGAGTACTTCAAGTTTTGTGAACTTACTGGAGAAATAGTAGACATCAGTTTATACGTTTTCTTGATTATAGTATGTATCGCAATCGAGATCTACGCCTTGTAAGATGAGTTTAAGATAGATATACGACCTATTACAACTATACGATGGGCAGTAAAGAGGAGGAGAGTTTCAAGTCTTATATGACTTGGAATCAGGCCAAAAGTAGCTGGTAGATGACAGAACAGGGTAACCTTAAAGAGGGGCAGATAATACTAGTAAAAAAATATCTGTAAGGAAACAATTTGGTGATTCCTACAAATCTATTGCCGATTGCATACGCTGGCCATTCGAGGTACTTTCTGTCTTCTTAGACATATGCTTATCAAGACAACTCGTATTAACAAACGATAAGAATACAGAAAAGTGAGTATCTTATCTCAATTTGCAGAGCTCGTCTCTTTTGACTCATCGTATTAGACCATCAAATTTGATCCTGAGTTGTTTAATGTCAAAATTGCTTACAGTTTTCTGAGCAATCTAGGAGAAACATTCGAAGCGGAAGTCATTTTTCCCTACGCTGAGTCCAACGAGCCGAAATACATCATTAGCAATTAGAATATTGTGCCAATGGGGATCGGTATCTCAACTTAAGATTTTATAATTGGTATCATTTTGAAGCAGGTTTCAGGTTCTACTTTGAAAAATGCAGAGAAGATACTTTTCAAAAGTAACTCCATTTCATAGACTCTATCCAAATATCTATTATCTACGATTTGGATTAATCTAAGTCTCTTGCTAATCAGCTACATCGTAAACTTGATCGTAACCCAGTAAAAATCAGACTATCTAGATTGTCAACACTGTTAGGTAAGCATATAGGGCCTTACACTTACTGCTATGCGATCAACTTTGCAGCTGTTTTCATGTAAAATGGTTTGGATGTAGGAATAGTGTATACATATCAATGCACATTTTGCTGTACGTTCATCGTTTCTACGATGTCAGTTACAACCGCAGAGATCTAAATATTAACTGTCTGAGCAGAATTCGGACTATCGATGAGTTGGCTCAGGCTGATACTCTCATTATGGATGACTTCTTTTTTTTGGAGAGACCCATCAACACTGATGACTTCAAGTAAATAGATTTATAGCTAGGTAGTATTTGTTTTAGTTAGATGCGAGTTAAGCTAAGAGGCTCCTTTGACTGAACACTTTGATATTTTGCTGAGAGTGATGGAATAATCTCTTCTCCTTAAGTAGCACATGTCCGGTCACATCATCCCGATCATAAAGTATTTTAGGATTTATAACAACAACAGTGCTGATCGGTAGAAAAAATGCAAGGTGAAGATCGATAAGTAGTAAGCCAAAAGTGAGAGTTTAGTATAAATCAAAATCAAGGTTTTGAACAGAGGCATTGAAAACAAGTTTATGCTCAGATTCAATGATAGGTCCGTAAAGTCATCAATTAAAAAATTACGGGACAATGTTTTCAAGAAAAAGGTAGAGGCAATCGTCCAATAGCACGAGCAAAATATAAGTTCTTTGTTATTGTTCATCGAAATAATGAAGCTTGATACAGATCTCACCATTTCGAACAAATACTTTGTTCTTTACGGAGTGATTAGTTTCAATTAAACCTTCAACAAACCAACGGTTGAAATGTTAAAGTAGTAACTTTTTTTGGAGAGATTTAATACTGTGATAATGACGAACAAAAGCAGGAAGTATATTGAACATTTCATGTGTTTGAGTGGCATGATCAAATTTAGCAAAGATATAAATAAAAGTCAGCAAGGAGTTGACATCATCATTCTGGACTAAATGGAAGAAAGTCAAATAAACCAGACCATCCGAGATTATAAGAAAATTTTTAAAGATAGAAGAGTCGTCTCCAAAAAGAATACTAAAGAAGCCATTCTCTTCCTCAACTCGACCATGATCACCTACCTGAGTAGGAAACATATCAGAGAGTCTTTCCTCAAACTCACACCCTACTGCAAATTCATCACTTTTTATAACTGTTCGCAATTCTAAAAACAAATCTGCGCTGCAAGTCTCTTCAAAATTTATCCCAGGCACATTTTTCTAAGCAACTATATTTGTGACTACTCTATTTTCCAGTGGAGCCACTTGTCGATTGCTGAAGAGGGAGCATCCTCATAGATGTTGGTAACTTTTGTTGTTCCTAAATTTGAGTCTCTGAAGAGATTGGTACTGGAAGAGGCAATGAAGTCAGTGCAGATAGCGCAGATAATAATAAACTCTCATATTTTTAAAAACCAGTTTTTCTTAGGAGCCAACCTAGTTATTTTTTACCTTGTCTTCCAAGGTAGTACAACTAATTTGCTTATGAATTACTTAGGTCAGACCATATTTTTCTATAACTTTGTTTTTACTCTAGGGCCCATCTTTTATCTGATCATAAAAAGGCCATAGCTGTTTATAGAGGAAGATATGCAAAAGTAAACAATCAACTATCAAGGTGCATTAACGTGAATAAAATGCTGACCTACCATTTCTATAGCTTGGTTTTTGGTGTTTCTGCAGGCTTTATTGCCTACTCCCTCGTCGCTAATTAGTTCGTTACGAATGTGTTTACGAGTGTACTTATAACGTCAGTTGTGGCAAGCAATTTCTTCGTTCTTTATTTGGGTAACAATGGTGACTAATTAGATTAATCAAAAAAAAAGACAGGTCAAGTGATTTCGATTTTGATCCAATTGGCTCTAGGTATCTTCATGATTATCGCAATTCAGCTGTTCCAAACCAACACTTTTAAATTTATATAAAGTGGAACGTAATCAAAAAATAAATATAGAAATTTCGATCCCTCAAATGTTTTATTTTATGTATCTACTTTTGTGATCCTTCCCTTTCTGGTCATCATGATACTCACTGCCTTTGCGATTGGCAAAGAAATCAGGTTGATACAAAATCAGAAGTAAATGGGCTTAAGAGAATACCAACTAGAACTGGGAGAGTCTCAAGAAGGTGCTTAGTTGCTATCTATCTAGAGTGTATCTTAAGTGGTGGTGAAGGTAGAAAGAGGAGTCGGTAAGGGACTAAGAATGGAATAGTAAATAAACTAGCTCAACGAATGATTTTCTTTGAGAAATCTTACTGCATCATTTTATTATATACTTCTAGGAATAATTATAAATACTATGGTGTGTAATTTAGGATATCAGACACTGTCTAAAAATCAGTTTTAACTAGTTGCTGAGATTGTTCTTGTCGCATGCTGCATCTGCAGGTATCGTTTGAAACTTGCTCCCACATTTTTCTTAGTGTCTTTGATTTCTCCCTCATCATCTGACCCAAAGTAGTACCCATCCACCCTTCTTCTCTTCAGTTACAAGTAATCTTTGCAAGGTTTGACATGTTCTGTGACTGATTAATCTTCCTCAAATGTGCGGATTAACATGTCCTGATAACGTTGCATCGAGAAATGGACATATTCTTAGACATTTTTGGTCTACTCTGGTTATTTGATTACCACAGGCTGTTATGGGTTAACTCTAGTCTTTGGATCAACTGGCTTGATTTCAGGTCCGGGAGTGTAGATGGAAGTGAAAAAATGTTCATAGCTGAGTTTTTTCTGTTCAACTTAGTAGACAACAGTGGCTAAGAAGTTGATGATAGATTGTTTGGTATCAACTTGAATGTCTGCTGGCTCTTGAATGACCATATTTTCAATATCAAGTTTGCGGTTTTTATAGTTTTACAAGCTAGCATGAAATCCTCGCATTCTTTATTTATCCTTACTTCTTTCTTACATCTTCACTTCCTCGATGAAGTCAGGTACTGGGAAAAAAGATTTGCATTAAGAATAGAAAGAACTAATTTGCATGCTCACCTGCTTGAATTTTAGTTCTTCCCTCATTTGGATACGATCCACTATTTTTGATGCTAAGTCAAATTACTCATAGAGCTACTCGATGATTTCGTCTTCAACTACACGATTTGTTCTTCGCAAACTACGTTTTTATCGTTAACGAGGACGAAAAGCTAGCATGTGATTGTGAAATTCTTCTGGTGAGGGCTTCCACAAAAGTCGAAGTAGCGGGAATTTAAGTTCTTCTCTTCGATTTTTCCAGTAGTTGTATACGGTTTCAGACAGCTACTCAGCTTGGTCCATTTGAAGTAACTATTTGTAATCTTTTTAGAGGAAAGCAGTCATCCAACCTTTACTTCTGGGCAAAGTCATGTCCTTTCCTGCTTTGAGTTCGAGTTAGGTGATTGATTTTTTGAGGAATTAAAGAGTTAGGACCTTTTTGCCTTTAAAATAGAATCTATCTTGATGTGTTTTGACAAAGGCGTGATCGACTTCGGTAAGTTCGTAATTGTTTGCAGAGGGAAGATTGAGATGTGCAGGGAGCCGTATATAGTTCGGCGTAATTTTTGCAAATTTTTTAACTTCGGTGACTCTTTTGACACATTATATTTTCGGGACAGGGATTTCCTCTTTTTTGTGAGGGGCGAGGGGCTTGGGTTAGTCAGTAGGGATCACGATGAAGGTGTCTTAGTTATTATCGATTTAATCGAACTATTTTTTGGTGCTGACAAACTTGAATGGTTTAGACCAATCGAATCCTTTGCGGTTGCGCATAAGTAATGATTTAAATAAATATATATTATGAATATATGCCATTTCTATAAATTTACATGGCGAGACTTATTACTACCTGTGGGGAGTAAAAACACATAATCATGTTCTGTATCAAATACATCTGCAGTCTATTTGAGCAAGTAGTACTTGAAGAACCTTGACTATTTGTAATACATTGAGGTGAAACATGACATCTCACCAATAACAAGATGTGTTTGGACTGTACTTATTATACTTATAGTATACATTCAATTTTATTATGTAATTGTAATCATTTATAAGGAGCCGATTAATAAAAACTATTCAAACTTTAATTTGTAAAGAAATCAATAAATTAATCTTAGATTAACAATCACAACAGTTGAGCTGGTTGCTATAAATAGGCGGGTCGATGGATGGATTCAGTCATCTGCGTAGCTCAGTTGGTTAGAGCGCGAGTCTCATAATCTCGAGGCCGAGGGATCGAGACCCTCCGCGGATATTTTTGTTTTATCTTATTCGCAACAAACAAAACCCACTTAACTATTCAAAAATGAGTTTCATATTCACTTTGTCCTCATCTATTAAAATGAATGAGACTAAAGATGTTTTTTTATAACTGAAAGTTAATAATTTTAATAAATGAATATTTCATTTTTTCAACCTGAAAGTGTCAATGGCAGCTAACTAGATAAAGTTATGGGTAAAACAGCGAGGACTCTCAGTCCGGAACTCGAAGAACAAATCAAAAACAAGTACAGAACATTTGCCAACTTCAATTACAGGCAAACATACAGATAACACCGGCAGTCACGCAAAAAAAAGTAAAGTGACTTAGCCAAAATTTTGCCCAACAATATTGCAGATGCACTCGCCAGTTTCATGACTGGATCTCTAATCTAACAAAAGGGCAAGAAGAAGAAAGTAATGGTCGGTTAGTAGTTGGCAGGAGTGAAGAGTGAACGCAGGGAGAGATTCAAGAAAGCAACAAACACCTTCCAGATAATAAAGCATTACATTTAGAAGTAGAATTTTTT
>Ga0194117_10004762_pt1 | contig 12749 bp, 7 predicted proteins | sample TA2MahsurfametaG_FD_160579 | JGI IMG/M metagenome (GOLD analysis project Ga0194117, IMG submission 160579) | Freshwater microbial communities from Lake Tanganyika, Tanzania - TA2015009 Mahale N1 surface | ecosystem: Environmental > Aquatic > Freshwater > Lake | place: Tanzania: Lake Tanganyika...
CCTTACAAAGCCTGCTCCTATAATGACAAGGTCGAACCTTTAACTCATTTTATCAAAAAGATATCGTATAATTTCGTAAGTAGAATTTAAGCAAATTGGTTTCGAAAAAAACATTACAAAATTTAGTGGAAAAGAGATATTGTTAAAGATTGAAAGAGATTTTATAATAAAAGATGAGTATTTTTTAACGTATGCAGTGATTCGTATCAAAATCCCCAATTTGTAGTCTCACATTATTATTTATTAAGGATCCATAAAAAACATTACAAAAAACAATATAAGCATTTAAATCCTTTTTCCATGAATGATTGGAGGATCAAACAAACTTTGAAGTAGTTATTCTAGATTATAAAAAATAAAAAAAATATTAGCAAGTGAAAAAATGAATAAATGAATCTTTTCTAGACTAACAATTTTATGACTATTAAGAAAATTTATGATCAAACTATCGACCAAGCTGCGATAGTTTAGTGGTAGAATTGAGCGTTGCCATCGCTTAGGCCCGGGTTCGATTCCCGGTCGCAGCATTTTTGCAAAATACTACATTTACTTTTGCCTCCGAATAGTTATCTTCAAACTTTTTATAAATATTCCATAAAGTCTATAAAATGCCAGTCAAAGCTGGAGGTAAAACACAATTAAATTGATTAATTTGATAAATATACAAATATTGATAGTATAATACATGCAATCAATTTCATCTTTTACGAACTGCAGAATTCATTTTGTTTTTCATCTATTCAATTCTTCGTTTTATCTACAATGCACGCTATTACTTAGGATCTTCCTCAACTTGGGGTTTCTATCTGTTCATTGGATTTTGTTAAGTCCCTTCGCCTTCGGGCTGTAAATCCTGGAATCTTTAACGCAATCTACGTATTCTCTCCTGAATGTTTTCATTGGGACCTTATTCTTAGTTGGTCTCATTTCTCAAGGGAGCACGCCTCTGCCCATCTAGAGAGTCTATGACCATCTTTATAAATTTCCTATCATAGTTTAGGGAGGTAAAATACTCCTAAACATTAAACTATTGATGTTTTTAAGTATATTTCTTCAATTGCACGACTCCAGTTTCAAAACTTTTCGTTTTGGATAATAGATCATTGATCTTTTTAAGTTCATCATTATCTCTGCTTTGCTGTGATTTACCTCTATTCTTTTAGATGGGTTTAATATTGAGAGAAGAAATAAAAGCCCCAATCCATCGATCTCCAGAAGTTGCTTCATACATACTTTTTTCATAGTGCTCCCAAATTTATGATCTTATAGCAGTGCACAGTTCAATTATGATATTTTTTATTATGTTGGAAGCTGTATCTTAGGTTCTTATTTTTTATTTGTTTCTTTCCTTTTAAGCTAAGTCTAATTGTTATAAAGGAATGTCATAGTCGATTGCAGCTAAATATTGATGAGCTCTTATTAAAAATGTTCTAATAGACTCAGGTCTAAGATCTTTTGAAAATTCCTTTGAAACTCGGCTTAAGCACTTAACAACGAGAGATATAGTTTTGGGAGAACTTGGGATTGCTTTGGAATGATATGTAAGTAATTACAATAAAACATTAACTGTTTAATGTGGATGAGCATTCTAGAGAATTCTAAGCATAACACCATTTATAGACTTTATGAAGTTATCAGCTTTGTACTCAATGTTCCTTGATTTCAATTCTTCATAGATTTCTGATTTATGTTCATCTTCATAAACAAGTTGAGTCAGAGCAAAACTTGTTCCATACCCCAGAAGTTCACCTATATTTTTTATAATATGAGGGCACTTGATGCAACTTTGGAGCAGACTAATTTGATTGACTATTTTATCAGGAGTATGATCCTTTCTAGCATCTATTAAATCCTGAACACTTTTCAGAATTTGACCAAATATTATCTTAGCATTACTAGTTAGCTAGTTTGCTATCTTTTATCCTGACTATTGGAATAAAGTATTGAAAAATGTTATTATATTGTCGTTTGGTGGTAACAATTTGTTTAAGTGTTTGCTTAAAGGTGAAGCAGGATGAGGAGCAGGATATTCACTCAAACTCATTTGTCTTGAGTCATAAGGATTACTCCATGCGCTTTGGAAAAATTGAGAATGAGAGAACTGTGCAGGAGTTGGAGGAACAACGGGCTGAATTTGAGGCAATGAAGGATTATTTTTCTTATCATATGGTTTATTACTAGGAAGTTGTGAGGGTCTTAAATCTCCTGTGGCTGTTTTTGAATCATTTCTTTTAGGTAATCTTTAGCCACTCTTTTATCTAGTATCTCCAACACTGATAAAGCTGCCATTGTTGATAGGAGATTGGACTTGAGTTGAAGATGTAGGAGGAACTGGAGGTTTATAAGAAACACCACTACCATTTAAATGATTCGTAGAGGGTTGTTGAGGTGGGAGAGTTTGTGGTAAAACATTCATTGATTGAGTATTCTGTTCAATTCTTCTAAATCCAAAGGTATGTAAAGTATCTTCTCTATATCTTTGGAAAAGAATATTGACAAACTATGGATCTTCTTTCAATTATTTTATTTTGGAAGCCTCCTGCATAGTATCTCCACTTCCTACATGATTTGCCAAATGGTTTTTGATTGCTCTACTCAACCCTTCACGATAAAAAGCGTTAGTTTCTTTTCGTAGATGACGATGTAGACCAGGTAGATCTAAACTAAACTCCTTTAGAATTTTGCTCAATACTCTTTCTCCAGAACTCAAAGCTACTAAACATTTGATAATGTTATAAACATTTTCGCTTATTTTATTTCCCATCAATGAAGCAGAAATAAAGTATTATCTAACAATAGCTATTACAAGATCTACTTCGAAATCAGATAAAATCGCTTTTTTCTTTTACAAAATGCTCAGTATAGGAAAGACTAGTTAAATAACAGCAGAACAGAAAGCAGGTTGTCCTCCCCAAAGTTTCATCAAAATGTATTTGAAAAACACATCATAGAGTTATCTGAAATGGTCTTGATAGTTGATGTCTTTTGATGATAATTTTACAAAGTGAATTAATACTTCGTTAACTTTAGTATAGTCCATGGAAAGTAGCTTTTTAGCCCATTTTTCATTGATTAGGTTTTGAATATCATTACAAATAAGCTATTCATTGCTAAGTTACAATTTATCTAATCTCCATATATATGTAACTTAATTAGATTGTCTTTAAATCCTTTCATTCTGTAAAACTGTTTTGTTTGCAAAAGGTTAGTTACCTTAAACTTTATATTTTGGCTGTGCAATAAAAGGACCTGGAGAAGTTACTGCATGTGGTTCATCATCATGCTAAATGAAGCTTTTTGTTTGAGGGCCTCTTGAAACAGATCTTTATTTTTGAGCAGAACCAGGCGCAGGTGGAGGTCTTGTTAAAGTTGCTCTCGGTTTGGGCTCTTCTTTATTGGCTTTGCCCGGACTAACTCCTTTTGATGCGATAGTACTTATTGTATTTGTATTTGTACTTCCACCAAATTTATCTAAAAACGTTCCTAAATCCTTTGCAACGGCAGGCCTAAGATCTTTAGCAATTGCTCTAAATACTTCCAAACCTAATTTTTAATAGACTTTCTAGAATACTTTTTAAGCAGCAGCTCTAATATCTTTATTCTTATCAGTCAAACAATTTGCCAATCCCTTGGGATAATCTCTAATATCTGATTTACTTATTCCATCTTAATGAGTTAAGATTAAGTTCAAAACTTAAAGACGGCCTTCTTTATCTCCTTCCAAATAAGGCCCAAAGTTGTTGAGCAGATGCTACTTTCCAAGACTTTAGCCTATTCTGCCCAAAGTTTGAGTTATCTAACGTCTATTTTGCTCGTTTTTATCTGATAATCCTTCAGTAAGGGCTGTGATGAAGCTTTTAAGGCATGTTTTTAAATCTTTTTCAGGCAGAGAAATCAAAACTAACCCAGCGAGATGAACAAAAACTTTGATAAGTTGTTTATTTGTATCATTGATATGAACTTTGAGACATGAGATTAAATCACCAGTGAAATTTCCAAAGTGTACCTTTCCTCCGAATTAAAGCTGAGATGTCAATAGTTAGGCTCCATCTTTTCTTTTCTGCCAATTACTATTATCATTCATGAGAGGGAGTGCTTTTTGAACTTAAACTGTAAGATCTCTTGGCTTCCCATCTTGTTTGGCTGATTATTTTTTAATAGGTTTAGACAATGATGCAGCTTCTCCTTAAAACTCAACTTTTGGTCTTTTTTGATCTTAGCTTAAAGGTTTGTTATTTTTAAACTCCCCATCCATAATTTTGAGAATGTTTTAATCTAAGAATGGTTTAATTGAGTCTCCTGCATGCAGATACAAACACAATATAAGTTCTTGAGCTTGCTTCTTAGTTGTATTAACATTAAATGTCTACTTTGCATACTCGGCAATCTACTTTAAGTTACAATTTGCAATCGAAACTAACTATATAATTTTTGCAATTATTGCACAAACCTACCCATTCAACTTAGGTTTCTTATTCTATGGACTTTTAACATATCTTAAGAAGTGACCGATAATAAAGCGAGCAGGTATTCTTTAACACATAACTCCAATTATTTTTAGGATTTGTTCGGAAAACTTAGCTTCTAAATACTTTTCAGCCAAATATGGAATCAAGACGTAAGCTTAGGGTTTACCGATATCATTAGCTCTTTCTTACAAATAAGAAATCAAATCTTTATTCATAGGGACATTTATCTATTTCCAATCTTTGAATGCTTTACGAATTACTCTGACTACAGCATTGAAGTTCTCGTAAGGATTTTATCTTAAGTAGTTGAGTATCTTTCCTCGGTCAGCTGCAGTTGCAGCATTTATATTTTTTACCTATTCTTCAGGTAATCCATAGCCGACCAAAGTCTGCAGAGATTAATCAAAAGTAGGCTAATCGAAACATTATAAAACAACTTTCTATTATTTGGTCTTTTATAATTAGGAAGAAAGTTGTTTAGCTGGCATTGATTTTGGTTCTCCAGCTTTTGGAATTTTCACTGTGCTATTGGTCAAGTTCTCAGCTTTTTCTGCTTTTTCTGGTTTTTTGTTTTGTCTTCCAGATTATGGTTCTACTTTAGGCAAAGGCTTTTTTAATTTACCTTTTATAGGTGCTAAAAAATCCTAACCCAAAAGTAGCTACAATTTAGCAACGTTATTAGTTGTTTACATTCTGACTTCAGCAACTCCATCTTCTAGAAGTTTTTATATAATAGGTAACAGTTTTTTCAAAGCATCTTTAGTTTTTTAAGGACATTAACCACCTTTTTACTAAATCTTTTGTTCAATATGCTTACCAATCCATTTAATAAGATTAATCTTCATTTGAGGAGCCTTATCAGCGAATCCTTCTTTGACATCTTCAATGACGTCTTAGAGAGCTAAACAATAAATAAGGTCATTTAGAGTTGCGAAAGTTTATTCCACCATTTGTGTTCTTTTTTATCTAAACTTACCAATAACGTTGGAAAATTGAGCCTTAGCAACTGGAGCAAAGTTCTTTCTGAGACCTTTTGACATAACTCCTATTATTTTGAGTGTCCATAAAACCACGTTGAAATTGGCGTCATTTATTAGCCTTCTGACAAGTTAACCAATGTGACGATTCTAGGTATTTGCAAGTTTAGGAACACTTGCTGCCTTGACAAATTACTCCATCATATCTTTCTTTTCGCTCCATTTTTCAGCCTTAATCACAGATTCTGACCATTTTTAGTTGTATTTTTTGAAAATATCCACTGCTTACGATAATTCATAAGCATCAATTTTTTTACCCTTTGACTTGCCTGCCTACTCAGGAATATCTTTAGGAGCAGTCATTACTATACTTTTGTCATAGTTTTACCATTCGTTATCAAGTTACTTTTTTAAGGCCTCCTTTAGATTACCAAGCATAGGCTCAACTACTTCTTTGGTCATCCATTTGTACGCTTATCGTAGCGTGTTCATACCCTCAGTTTTAACAGCTGCTAGCTTCTATGCTCCAATCACTCTTATAACTTCTTGAAGATAAGGCTTGAGATATTTCATTCTTTTAATACCATAGATAGCCAATAGTTCATTCAAGACAGCATTGTAACCTGCTATAATTTTAGGAGTTTTGTTTTTAAAGCCTACTAAAATAAGCATTTAAATCATCTATGCTTTTGTTTCATACATTAAGTCAACAATCTACATTGCTAGTTTCTTCGCATTTGCTTTACCATTAATATAGCCATTTTCAATTGTATTTTTTCCTTCATCTTCACCCCAACTTTTTCCTGACTACATCCAAGCCTTTAAGCATTGCAAACTTTTTTACATATTGGCAGGAGTCGTTTACTTCAGTAAAGTTGACATCACTACTTCACCCAAATCAGGATTGTTCGGGTCATTTGTTATTAGTTGCAACAAATCTTACATACCAGAAAGTCTCATTTTGGGTGCTTTTGACTTGAGTTTTTGGGCCATAGTATAGTTAGTAGCCGGAGCTTCTTCGGGCTGCCCTTAAGGAAACTCACTCATCATAAAAGCTCCTCCTGTTTTTCCGATTGGTTTTTCATCAAACATATTTTGATTATTATTTCCTCCCACTGGAATCTCATCCAACGGCTGCACGGGTTTTATTGGCAGGTCTTCTACCTTTATTAAAACTAGCTTACTTCCACTTTTGTCTATTCTTTCTTGGCTTTAGTCGCTTTACGCACTGGAGGCGCTTTCTTGACCGGAGGAGGATCATTATCAGATGGATATTCTGAAAATTGGAATTTGCTTCCACCTCCGATGGGGACTTAATCAAAGGTACTGGAATTAGTTTTCGCATTTTGATCTTAGGCAAGTGGTGCTTCTACAACAGGCTAAGTGCTAGCTTCTTAGCTCATTTTTGGTTATATTCAAATTATAAATCAAAAAACCATTGGTAAGTTGTTATTTAAGTATTAATTAGAAGCATTTCTTACAGAAAGGCATAAGATATAATATAATAAAAACTTTGCCTTAAATCTGCTAGTTATAATAGCATAATTAAGATATTTTTAGTTTGAAATGTTTTAATACTTCGATGAATTATTTATAAAGATTATTTTGAATATTATGACTGACCACTTGCACGGATTGTGTAAAAATTGTTTACCCAATACCAGCGAAATTTATACTGTATCCCGCAGATAAGACGAATGTGTTAGATGCAAATAGGGAGAACCCACTATCATAATTGAATAATAAAATTTTATCTTAGCGATATGTACTAGATGCTATCTCAAATAGCAGTCAAGTCCACCCAAAAAATCAGTTTTAAGCCCGTATCATAACAACAACTCTGTTTCAAATTCTTCAAAAATACAGCATTACTTCATGTTAAACAAAACATAAATACTCAATAGAAGTGGCTTCTTTTCATCTGAAGGAAAGATGCTCAAAAAAATAGAGAAATACATTTCGAAATGGGAAGGTGTTGATGACAGTTTGATAAAATAACTCAACAAAAGAGCTGTACTTTCATCAGCTTTTACTTTCTAAAAAATTGCAAGTAAATGTGATAAAGTGGGCTCGATCGTTTGTATTTTGATTGGAAATAAGAGTATTTTTGGCTGGTACCATCACGAGAATTGTAAAGTAGGAGAAAAAGGATTCTAGGACAATGAATCAGGTGTTTTTATGTCAAACAGACATCCAATCCAACTTCAATACTATAAATCTACACATGATTCTACAGTAACATACAATCCACAGACATCTTCTGTCAATCTCGGAAAACCAGCATTCTGCGAGTTTATGTTTGATCAAAAGGGAGAATGCAAAGTCAAATCAGATTTGATTCCCTTGGGCACATAATGGTTATATCAATATGTACTAAAACTTTGATCTTTATAGAAATTTGATTAGATGTTCATATTTATCAACCATTTATGTAATTTCTATAGAGATAAACGCGGAGGACGTATGAACCCAATCCATATCCTATATATTCAATCCACTCATCATAGGGTGATGTATATAAGAAACTAAAGTTACTTAAGTTTTCCAAGCGTGTGCAGACTTACCAATTTTAGTTCAAGTTAGTGTCAGTAAGTCTTTTCAAAACTTTAGTAAAGTCAAGAATATTTTGTTCCAAGTATAAGCAGTAGTGATAACTAGGTCAATACCAGCTTATTGAGCTGTACTCAATTTCGGACTTTTCTTTTTAGTGTATTGTAATCCACCTTGAGTAGATTGCATAGTTTTAGCTATAATTGTGTTCATCAGGAAAGACTTGGATTCTTTATAAGTTTTATAAGATTAAAGGCTTGAAGCCTTTCCTTGTGCTGCTTTAGATAAACGAACATCAGTATTATTGGTTTCAAGTATGAGAACACAAAATGTAAAATTTTCAGGATTAGTAACTTAGTAGTATCTTTTATTCGTATGAGTGGAATCAGGTATTCCAGTCAGGTAGAAATTAGTGATCTAGTCTTGTTTGCGAAAAACAGCAACATTCCAAAAGCTAGGAAAGGCTTGATTAACTTGTAACTGAACGAAAAGAGATACCATGTCGTAGTTGTATGCATATTTGCCACCTGTATTACGGATGACACTTCTGATATAATCTAGTTAGATCTCTTCGAAATTTGCCGCTTTTTAGTTAGGCAATATCTTAACAGATTTCTAGGATGCTCCATTGAAGAAATATGTCATTCCTAAGAATAGGACTATAATGGTTGCAATTTTGAGATGATATCCCATTAGTTTGATTTTATAAATTATAAGGCAAATTAAGTTATACGTTTCTTTATTATATAATCAGCAATTGTTTGTATTTTTTGTTTACTTCTACAATGATGATACAGAACAATTTAAAAATTATAATTTACATTTGTGGGGTCAAATGAAATCTATTAACCAAAACGATACCATACTGGAACATCAAACTCAGGACATACAGGGAACCACAATTATAACTGTCTAACCTCAAAAGAACGATCTGTATGCGAGTCCCAATGCCAAAAAAAATAAAAAGAAAACATAGGCTAAAAGATAAAGGTTACCCAAAATTATAAATGACTACAACTAGCAAGCCGAATCTTAAATACCTGACTCGGACCACAAGTAATTAGAAAGAGGATCTTAAGGAAAAATGAAAGGATTAGATTAATAAACTGCAGGATAGTACGAATAAAACGGCTTAATAACTCCGTACTAATTTCTCACAGAACGCAGCCCTTCAATCAGAAAGATCTTCTTTCCTCGAATGGCAGTAAAAACCGTTACATTTGGGTTGACCATAATCTACATACTTGCATTTCTTACTCTCATAGGTTATAATTATTCCAAAGAACAAACATCTATCACTTGGAATTGCTCTCTGTACCAACTTCAAAATAAATATTCGCCCAGACTTAACAATAAATACGAAATTTGGAGAATTATAGTCAGTGCTTTTTTCCATAGCAACATCGCTCATTTCTTTTTAGACATTTTTGCGATTCAAATCTATGGCTATTTTGTTTAGTGGTATTACGGAGTAAAGTACTACATCATTACAATTATAGTTACTATACTGTATAGTCACGTATTTGCTGCGGCAGTTCAAAGAACAAGTGTCTCTACAACTTCTTCAGCCATCTTCATGGCGATCGCAGCACTAAAAATTTATTTTTTATGGTAATACAGAAATTATCGAAAACTATATGATAGGAGAACTTTTCTTTACATTCTCCTTATTCTGATCGTTGGTATCAACTTTATCCCTATTTTTGTTGTCAATAACGTAGACTTCTCTGCTCATTTAGGTAAAATATCATTAATTTAGGTGGATTAATTGTAGGAGGTCTTTTGGGTCTATTTTTTCACAAGAAAAAAGTTTAGGAGCCTTCAAAAATAGATTCAGCACTGAAATGGGGATCACTCATAATTCTTATAGGTAGCTTTATTGGAATTATTGCATTGATTTTTGTAGATACAAGTGTCGACAATGCATATCTGGCTACTCAAATATAAACCCAATGTTAGAAGAATAGCCCATGATATTAATCATCTTGCAACGCAAATCATTTTTGAAGTGGCCAATAGCAGTTAGTTTAGCAAATAAATGTATAATAACCATAGCTCTGATTTAGTTTATCAGTCAAACGAAAAGAGATAAGATTTTGGTTTGTTATATTTAAGTCTTTTATTTTACAGTTTTTGTTCGATTGACTAATTTGGCTTAATATAGGAATATTTTCAATGTCAGTGAGAAAAAATACAGCGAAAAGTCTGCTCAGCAATCGCTTCCTCAGCCTCAATCTTTCCTACTCTATCTACACTCATAACTATAAGGGAGAAGTAGTTAGAGTAGCTATTCCCAATGATACCAAAACAGTTATTTAGGCCATATAGATTGCAATTGTTGAGTTCAATCGTACCTAAACTGTTTTTCTTGAAGATAATCTTCAAAACTATGAATTATACGCTGCAAAACCCAATGGAAGTAGACAAAAGGAATATCCATCATTCGACAACATCCAAGATCTGGCTCAGACAAACATGAGTGACTTCTATCTCAAGTTAAACAAGAATCAGCTTAGATCAGCTGATTCAACTAAAATTCGGCAACCAAAGTAGCTGAAGATAGCTTGTAATTTTGAGGAGAGAAAGCGCCCATAGTTACAAACAAATAAAAATGAAAAAAATTGTTTTTGCTTTTGTGGTTGATTTATCCTTATACTTTTATTAAACTAAATACAATATAAACTTTAAAAAATTGAATCAATTGTTAAAAACTCAATTTTACATGGACGACGAAATAATTATAGAAATCCAAGAAAAAAATTATGATCCAAACATACTATCAAAGATAAATCATGTACAAAAATGCAATAAAGAAAATATCTCATTTTTAATGGATTTTTACGCCAAGATTATTCGCATTATAATTTGAATGAATTCATAAAGGTCTTCAGGAAAAATACATCAAAAGCTAAACCTCACCGTTTAGACGTCTTATTCATCTCTGCACTCTCATAACTCCAAAAAGAAATATCTCACAGTTATCACCCCAAGTAACAAGCCATCTCGCAAAACCAAAACCATTAAATAAATCAAACTACAAGTAACTGCACCCAAACAAACTACAATACTCCCCATTCGAGATATCGTCAAAGACAAACAAGCATTCACAAAATAGGAAGGACTACAGAGAATAGAGAAATGGTAAGGGTTAAAAAAAATGGAGCCAAACACTGAGAATATGGTAGAAACAACGATTGGAGCTGAGTCAGCAATACTTTGGAAGTAACCTGAGACACCCATAAGCAAACTAATAAGCGAGAAGCCTTTTTTCAAATGATGATAGTTTTAAAACTATAGTTTTGATATCAATGTTTGTAAATTAAACTACCTAACTAATTGTACCTCTCAGAGTTTAGTAAATAAAAATATTTCTAGTATTTAATATTTGTAGTATATTTTCCAACATCCAAACTAGTTAAAAAAATAAAAGCAAAAAAATATATCTCGTCCTTACTAACAAGTTCATAAGCCACGATGCAGATTTGTTGTTAGAAATTAAGGATTATGATGAAATCTTTGTAGGAAAGCTCGATTCTCAACAGATATAATGACATCACTTATGATGTAATATATATTAAATGTCCTCTCACTAAGATCATTAATTTTTTGTAAGTTTCGCCATGAACACAGATTACGATTATCTTTTCAAATTCATACTGGTTGGCTAATCAAGTATAAAATTCTTAAACTAGGTGTTGGGAAAAGTTGTCTTCTCCTTCGCTTTTTGGAATCTCGCTTTAAAAATGAGCATGAAGCTACCTTGGGAGTAGAGTTTGGTGCAAAGGTTTCCACTATAGATGATCAGAAAATCAAACTTCAAGTATGGGACACAGCAGGACAGGAGTCATTTAGATCGATTACTCGAGCCTATTACCGAGGCTCAATCGCTGCACTGTTGGTTTTTGATCTCACTTCTTTATCTACATTCAAGAGTCTAGAACATTGGCTGAAAGAACTGAAAACTTTTTCTCACACGAAACTTAGAATTTGTCTGATAGGAAACAAAGTCGATCTCAAATCCTAAAGAGAAATTTCTTAGAGTGCTATACTTGATTTTATGAAGGCACATAACATTTAAAATTACTTCTAGACTTCAGCACTTACAGGTTAAAATAGTAATACTCCTTTTGTATAGATGGGAAGAGTTATTCTTCAAGCCATCAATTAGGGATTGTTGAAACCATAAGAAGATGGAGCTTTGGGAATTAAGCCTCACCCGAAAAAAAACACAGGAGCACCTCCAATAAAGGCTTTCATAGACTTCAAAGATAAAGAAACTGCAGAGAAAGAAAAAGAGAACTGTGCATGCTGATGATTTAAAATTTTGTTTGCATTATCACAGAGAAATCAAATAAAAAGAAGTGAAAAATACTTTCAGTACAGAAAACCAGTATTTTGCTTAAAAATAGCGATAAGTGAGACTCTTCTTTTCAAGAGAGTCATTTTTAACTTCAGATGAAGATTCAAACTGTTTGTAGACCTATAATTTTTTATTTATTTTCTATCTCCTCCAAGTCAATTAAGCTTAAAATAACTAATTTTCAACCAAAAAGCACTTTAATTTAGCAGCTTTACTTTTATTTCATTTAAAAATAACGAAGTAAATAACTTTTTAATTTTATTATTTTTAAATCATTACACCATCCATTTAATACTTTTTATTAACATTAACCAAAGAAGTGAATTTTCTTCCTCCTTCAAATTAATAATAACTGATTTATCAAGATACACTTTCTAGCAATACTTATGAAAA
>Ga0194117_10004767_pt1 | contig 12740 bp, 4 predicted proteins | sample TA2MahsurfametaG_FD_160579 | JGI IMG/M metagenome (GOLD analysis project Ga0194117, IMG submission 160579) | Freshwater microbial communities from Lake Tanganyika, Tanzania - TA2015009 Mahale N1 surface | ecosystem: Environmental > Aquatic > Freshwater > Lake | place: Tanzania: Lake Tanganyika...
TCACACATACAACCTGTGAATGAGAGCTATCGAAGCATTCATCCAAGAATAGGAGCAAGTTGCTACTAGCTACCCCTAAGTAACTCTATTTATGTTTTTGGTGGGTTCTATACTGATATTGACAACTATCTAGATTTCCAGACAGATATAACTGTGATCAAACTCTAGAAAGACTTTGGAATCAGCATAGAAAATGTTCCCAAATCATTTTTTATGAATTTTCAGTAATAGTCTTCTTTCAAAATGGTAACTTCAGTTAATAATGATTTCGTGAGACCTCGAGTATAGTATGAAGTTTATGAGCTTTAAAATTAAGTGAGTGACGTTAGATAAATCTTACTTTTAGGGGGAGTTGGTGAGAAATTTACTAGACCTTTCTCATTGATAGGCTATATGGCACATCTGATTAGGTTTTAAGGTCCTTATTTATCCAAAATTGATAGGATCAAAATTAACAATATAGTCCCAGCAAATCTGATTAGACCCATAAAGTCAAGAGCAAATAGTGAAATGCCTCTTATTAAGGTTGCACAAAACAGAAGAATTTATACGAGTAAAGCTAGTATTCATCCTGGAGTGCTGACTTTTTCCTCTTTCAAGTTGAAGTATATCTCATAAGACCAAAAACAAGATAAAAAGTATTTGGGAAAACATATGGCTAGAAACAGGAAGATGACTTATACAAAAAATTATGAGGTCGCGTTGTAATAAAAATGGATTTAACATGAGTATCCAAAATAAAATACCTATAATGTCTCTTTACGTGAAGGCAATTAGACTAGATCTTACAGATGCATACTAAGACATTATTCTTATAAATCTAAAAACGAGGCAAGCGTAGTATTAACTATTGAGGCTAAGTAACATCTTTTATTAAATTTGGTTTTCTGCTTGTAAGATGATGCTGCTGAAAAATTCATCAATCTTTAAGGCAAGACTGTGAAGCTGGAGCCTCACAATATTCTGGCTGCAGATACTTTCTTCAAGGATGTATTTGTACTTTTTTACCATCAATAATATAGCGAGGGTATGTTTGTACTTGCCCGATCAAACGTTAAAAACACAACTGAACTCATATAAAATGGTGTTCATTAACTCATTCTAAACTAAATCTATTGTTTTGATTCTATTCCTTAAAAATGTGTAATCAAAATAGTTGAGGGCTAACAAATTGCAGTTTTGCATGGCCTCTCATTTTCAGAACAAAATTATGAGGAGTATCTTGTGAAAAGAATTGGAAGTTATTACACCAGACTACAAATTTATAGATCAGATCTTTCAGCATAAATTGGATAGGCTATTCTTATAAGTAAAAGTATTGTATAGTCAAACAAAAAATCATTCATTATAGGTTCAGGGCATAAAATATTTTGCATAAGTTTCATCACTGTTGAAAGAGTGCAAGGTACAGCATAAGTTTTCTATTTGATTGCAGAAGAGCTCAACTTTAATGAAAATATTTTGAAATGGCGAATAAAGAGCCATCACAAATTTATCTTTGAACTTAAAACATAGGAAATCATTGAGTTTTAGGCCAGGTAACAAAACAAACCACCTGAAGAACAAATCATTTTCAGAACGAAAAATTATATGCTTAAGAAAGAAATCTTAGATGTTTACTAAACCACAGAAACCAAAGATATTTTTATTGTATTGACAGATCAAAGGTATATCTACGAAGCTAGTATTAATGTAGAAAATCTGGGAAAATTTAATAACCTTTTATTTTTACCAATACGAATCTAAGATAGATTTATGCTTTACCAAAACTATGGGACTTAACGTTTGCGTGATAGGTCAAATGGATTCCATACATACGCCAAGGCGATTGATAAGGAAACCACGGAAATAGGAAGCTAAACATAGATAATATCATAAGAAATTGGAACAATACATACCCTATGATCAGCATTTGATTCAAATACATATTATTAAAAAATATTTCAGAAGCTAATTTTAAAACGATTTGCAGAATTTTTAGATTTTAATGTTTTATCACCTTTGTTTTGAAGTTTATTCAGTTACAATGGGATATAAATAATAATGAATACAAAGAAAGGAGGAGATAAAATTGTTGACGACTGCATCAGAATACTAAGATAAGAAACTGCTGAAAGCACTCAAAAATGGATCAACGATAAAAAAATCACCTCACTTGCTTTAAGGAACTCCAAAGCACTCGAAATCATTAGTCTATCAAACTACATCTTGCAAAAAATGCTCATAACTCAATCTGAAAAATAGTACCAGCTCCTTAACATCCTCGCAGAATCGAATGTACTCAAAAGATTATGAAGAAGCAAAGCGGGGTAAAATGCTATGAGTATTCGAGACTAGTGAAGCACTTCTCACAATGGGATTACGAATTCCAATATGTTTATAGAGTAGCTCTCGATTAGCAACTGCAACAATTAGGCGTTTACCTCAGAGTTAGAGATACTGTTTTGCATAGCATCTATAATAAAGGAAAAAAAGATTTATTGAGTGGGGTAACTGCTTAACTAGAGGATTGGGCTGGTTTAGCAAAAATTGTATTCAAATAGAAGGAATAAGAAGATGTCATCGATCAGTTTACCACTGTTGTCAAGCAACACTATGTTTAAATCAAAAAATCGCAGTCTGACAAGTACGCACGTTAAAATGTAGAATAAATGGAGCCGAGTTTCTCAAAATATGTATGATAATTGATAATAGTGAAGCAAATATATCTCAACTTCAACAGACTCGACTTGACCAGAATAAAGCAAACAAACAATCAGAATCACAGAAACAAATGAATGCAGTGTCTAACATACTCTAAGAGACTATTTTGAATGGGCTTAGCACTCAAGATAGATAGTTAATCCGTGTGCTTTCCTACAAGGACAAAAATATAGCTCGAATGCTGTAATAAAAACATACAAAGGTAAATTATCAAAGATGAAGATGGTGCAGCTCATAAGCGAAGAAGTTAACAATCTGAGAAGGGACATAAATCGTGAAAAATAGAGGTATATATAGGTTGTTGAATAAAAAAATTCATTGATCAGGCTGATAGAGCGTTTGAAAGATAGTGCATTAAAGTATATTATGAATAGGAATGAAAGTAACTAGTTTTAGCTTTTGCAACTTCTGGACAACTATAACAAAAAGTACAACCCTCGGGCTATGGATGTGACTAAAACTACAGATGTTATCAATAATCGTAGACTCATTGAAATTATATAAAAGGAGGAGTTGGAAAAAGACTAAATTTGAATAAGCATAAAACAATAAATAAATACTCATCTAACTCCAACTATTATTTCATTTCTTGACTTCTTTTGATAGCACAAATAGCTAATTGAGCACTTCCTTCATCTTGTTTTTAATTACACTCTTTTATTTCTCATTTTTTTTACTGAGAGATCTGATCAAACTTTTATACTCTCCCTCTTTTTCTTTAATCTATCTCTCCATCTTCCTTTTTTTCCAAGTCTATAGAGCGTTTCTGTTGATTTTGACTCTATTTGAAATTGAAAAATTGTACTAATTTTTTGGTGATTTCTAAGGTTAATCAGGTTCGGTTGATTCAATCTTGAAGGTGATCTCCATTTTCTCTGTAACAAATTCTGAACTCTGGTATACATTTTTAATTTGTTATTAATAATGTATTACTTATTTATCTTTCTTAAACATGTTTGATTTTTTGAAGATAGGTCTCTCCTGTGAGATATTTTCAAACTATGTTGAACTTTTTGCAAATGTGGAATAATACTAGCTTGGGATTAACCTTGGTATCGTTGTTATTTTTTATTTCGCAGCCTCCTTTGGCTTTTATTCAGCAAGATTATCTGCATATATATCTTTTGTTCCTTTTGGTTTTTTTCTTTTAAAACGCAAGTATTATTCTTTTGGCTTGCTAACGAATTTCTACTGTGATTTTATAGTTTCTTCATGAGGTTTCGTGTGTGTAAAATCGTAATCTCGAGGGTGTGTGTATAGATTTTGATTGGGTTAGATTCTGAGTCTATGATTATGTGAGAATTGAAAAGGTAACGCTTTTTCTGAGAATGATTGTAAGTTATTTGACATTTTCATTTTGGACTACTCAAAACTAATAATTATAAGATTCCACCTAAAAAATCAAGTAAAAATGAAGTTCTTTTTAAAAAACGTGTTACCTAGTTCAATAATATTCAAATCATTTCCAAAGAGCCCACCACTACTTCGTCTCTTGTTATTACTACTCTATCCAATACTTTTACAGTCCAAACCATTTATAATCTTTCTGCTTCTTGTCGATTTTATGACCTATACCCATTATATTTTTGCCTGCAAAGTAGCCTGTTAAGATGCAGATGATCAGTATTATGAGCATCCTCACAATGTTAAATTGAATTTTCGGTTTCGAAGAGGTGATAAGCTGAGATTTCTAAGTCTATAGTCTATCGATTTCTTTTGCGAGTTGTTACAGCTTCTGTTAATCATTCATTGTGGTAACTTAATTATCGATTTTAAGTAAGAAAGTTTATATATGTTTTAATTAACTTTAGGGATACTTTGGAAAAATGCTGATTAAACAAGAATAAATACGAATTATTTTTTTTTTGCGGGATGATTGGAAATTTCAATAAATATCTCCTATCTGTTTTTCTAAGTCCCATTTTTTTAAATCTTGTCTTCAAAAAAACTGAAATAATCTAAATTATTAGCCAAAAATTCCACTGAAGGTTATGACATAGAAATATTAATGTTTGATATGGATGGATCTTATGATTTTGCCTACATTTTTCGTCTTTTCTGAGCATAATTACTTCCTTAAATTTCATAGGACTTCTATAAGACTCTGAAATAAACTTCCCTTTTTTAAATGATTTAAAGGAGATAAAAAATAGATGAAGTATTACTTTGACGAGATGGCCCTTCTTACCATTACTATTATCCTTCGGGCCATATCTTCATTCATATAAAACAGAGGATTTTACATCGCTAGGAGATGTCTTTACTTTAAAAAATTATGAAAAATGAGAGTAAATGATCTTGAATCAATATAAAAGCACTTTCTTAATAAATTTGAAAGGAATCAAACTATAGAGACCACCTCTGTGTCAGCTAAAACACTATTAGTATCACTGAAGTCTTAAGATTTTATGTCTCCAGTACTGATCGATTCGGAGTTTATAGTCTATATTTCATTCCAATCAATTTAGCACTACAGTTCCAAAGCGTGTACAAAACTACTATCCTTTTATTTTATTTATGAATAGTCATTACCTTCTTCCATAACAAACCTCAAACATCTAACTCTTTCTTTTTTAAGTATCAAAGAAGATTTACCCCAAAGATTTAATCCTTTAATGGAGGAACTTATTTTTTGATACTTTCTTATGTTTTTATTTTTTTAAACGTACTTCTCTTGTTTTTGTTCTTAAGCGAGAGCTACTGAGAGGAGAGCAGTATGTGAAACTATGCTGGTGAACAGTCCTTGGCCATAGCTGAGACTGGGGAAGAAAAGTTTCAATTGGGCCATGAAAAAAATATGATTATAACTTATCACGTGTACTCTTAAAAAACATCTGTAGGAATGTCCTGATCAAAAGTCTATACAAACTTGCCTCAATTTTGTTTTTGAAAAAATAATTATACTTTTTGTTCTCTATACAAATATTACAAGAGTAATTAAATTTTACAAAAGATGAAATTTGACCTAGGCACTGCTCTCCCAGTTTTAACGACTTATCTCTCAACTTCAGATAAAATCAGTCTTTCTTCAACTTGTAGTATGCTCAGAAAACTTATTTTCAGACCCAACATTTGGTAAACTTTAAGGATAAGCTAAAATATAATCAATGAACATAGCTAGTCCTAATAATACTTTGAATGGTTTAGTAGATACATTGATGTAATCCAACCAAAGTAGATAACGGTCAGCTTCATGGTTTAGTAGGAAGAAGAGGCAATAAAATGGAAATCTATGCTGACAAATCTTTTCAAATAAAACAAAGTATTTGTTTAAAAGCTGACTTTCGACACGCAAAGTCACTTTTTTCATCGTTGGGTCTGCTCTTTTTGCAAAAATATCACAAAAATGAGTTTGCGTTCAAACAAAGTTTCAGACAAACTTGTTGAAGAATTGTTTGAAATATGTCAAAAAATAAGCGAACTTGAAATAATTGCAGATGCATTGGATTTCACTGGCTAAAATATATAAAAATACACCAAACAACCTTTGACTAAACTTGTACTCAAGCCCTATCAACTTAACTATGAATCTATACTTTAATTACTAATAAACACCAATTTAAATTGGATAAATGAATTTGAAATTGATGTCTAACAATGTTAGTAGACCCTCCTTTTGAAGATAATAAATGAGCTCAAATGCGTTAAAAAATTGAGGTTGTTTCATATGTAAATGTTTTATGATCATGAGCTGATTGCGAGTAAGATGAGTACTTAGATGTCTTAGCTAACACTAACAAAGTGTTATAATCTATAGATGTAGGCCATCATCGTTAAAATTTCTTCAAATTAACTCGAAAAACTTGATTTGACCTAAGCATTACTCCTAAAAGATAGTCAGATAGAATATATAGCTCATAAGGCATTTAACTTGAGGCAAATAAATCTCAGTTGGTGTAATGAAATAACAAATAAATCCATAAAGAAACTTATTGATAGCTGCAGAAATATTGAAAAATTGATTCTAAATGGTATTAAAAATTTATCAGACCAAGCCTTTACTTAATACTTTGAGCTTAAATAATCTTTTGTAGAGAAAGAGTACGATGAGATTCGCTATCAATTCAAAACATAGTTCAAGAAGAAAACATAAAAGTAAGCAGAAGATTTTTGCGACGAATATTTGTAAAAACTGTAACCTCAATTCTTGTTTGCAAAGCCTATACCTTAGAGGAGGACACTTCGTAGACTCAAGCATTTAGAATGCAACAGTTGTAATAACATCAACGACATCATTTTAAAGATAATCGGCTCATTTAATGGAAAATGTTCAGTCATAAACTACTATGGTGAAGATTTGCGTCTTCTCAATACAAACATGCTTTTTGAGGATGATTTTTATTGATTTCAAAAATGATACTGTATCATCAAGTGAAATTTAATCATTAAACAACAGATAGTAAATTTTATGTTTTCTATGAAATATATCAATTATTATGAAACAACTAGTAGAAGAATGGAGCTATATTCCTCAAGATGCTTTTCTGTTCTTTCCCAACGGTATCGACATATTCATTTAGAAGATGAGATTCTTGTGGGAGGTGGTGAAAAACAATGGAGGAAAATATTCTAAGGTGGATAACAATTTACTCCATTCGAAAACAAAGTTCTTAATGAACTATAGCAAGAACTGGTTAAATAAAAAATAACAATCGATCCTTGGTTTGACAGAGAGAATAGACTTAGATTTTTGCAAGCCAACAAATTCAAAATATCGAAAACAATATAGTCTATGAAGTAAACTACCAAGTGGAGGAAGTCATCTTTCCCTGTAGAGTTAACTCCAGCAGTTCTCAAGCATTTAGTATATCTAAAATTATCAAAGATTGCAGGAGCCTTATATTTTTGTGGAAGAGATAATCAGTACAGACCAATTATTGTAGCCGATATAGGTAAATTCAAAGCAGATGATGATGAGGATGACTCCATTCCTGGAGCACTTGTAATAATGATGGAGTTTATGATTAACAATTTGCTAATTGAGGGTCAAGTAGAAAACTATGTGCTCGTAATGAATCTACAAGCGGCTTCATTCAGTTACAGAAACGTATGAGTAATGTTAGCTTAGGTCATAATGAAGATTTTATCATTCACTTCCAATGCCTATAGAGGGAGACTTTTTGTAAGCTATATTCTTTCGATGCCAACAGTAATTAGATGGGGATGGGATGCAATTATTTCCAAATTTGTGTCTGAAAACACGTTGAAAAAGATAAAAATAAGTGGGGATCCCTATAATGAGGATATGTGGACACATATAAGCAAAAATACAATATAAAATCAATATGGAGGATATATGCCAGCTCTTCAAGGTGATTTTTGGCCTCCCAACAAAGATAGACTTCTATTTGTTTAACCTCAACCCTCCCAACAAAATAGACTCATCTCTCCTTAACAATATAGACAATTGTTTTTGTAAAATAAATTGATAAATCGTAAGATATCTTTAAGATTGGTAGGAGATCTTCTGCAAAATTAAAAAAATCATTAGACTTAGAGATAGCAACCAAACAATAGTAGCTAAAAACCGAAAGTTGACGATGACCATACTATTCCTATAAGAACGTTCCATTTGAAATAGCCCGTATATCCTGATGATATTAATATAAAAGTAGAAACTCCTTTCGTTTGTCCATTTAAAGTAATCAAAACATTCTTCCAGACTGACTCTTTTAGAAGAATTTGTCAATCTGCGTCTTGATCCATTATTTACAATTTGATTCTCAAATGAGTTTAAAAAATAACTTAATGTATTTTGAGTTGATTTTAGATATTTGAATTTATATGGTTTTGGATATAATTATAATAGAGATTTCCCGCTTAAAAAATAAAAATAGAAATGATCAAAAGCTAGTTCAGACAATTGCACAAAAACGCAATCATTGAGATCTGTCAAGCACCCTCACAACAAGAAGAATTGATAGTTCAAGCTTATAATATCACTAAAGCTAAAAATGATAAACTCTCTTGTCTCATTTCTGATGGCAGATTCTGCATCAAAGCCTTCTTCAAAGAAAAGAATGTCATCGTTCCAGGTAATAATGGAGTTATACAGAGAAGCATGATTTTGCGATAATAATGATAAAGAATCATGTAGTGGGTGATGGAGGACGTATGATTGGGATAGTCGATTTTGATATAGTTTGTGAGTATAGTTAGCTTATTGGTAATCCAAATCCCATCGATCTTGAGGTTGTAAATCCTGAGGAAACCAAAATTTATGAATTAGAAGTCAAAAAGATTAAAACTAAGCATATTGACATGATGTAAGATAAACCAAAACCACTTACTGAGTCAAAACTTAGAAATGTACTCAAATAAGAAAATACTGCCAAAAAAGAAATGAGAATGCCTGAACCTAGACCTATAAGTGGCAATGTCAAGGACTACGAAACTATCAAAGGATTGTTTATTGGGCTAAAGGGCTGGCATTTACTATGTAGAATTACAAAGTTAGATTATCAGGAATTCCAAAAGAAAGGCAGTGATAAAATAGTAAGAGTATTGAATATTGAACTCATGGACCGCTCAGAAGTTAGAATAGCTGGTGCTTTTTTCTATGAGGCAGCTGATAAATTTAAAGATTATCTAAAGTTGAATAGTGTTTACAAAATTTCATAGGGAACTATTAGCAACGAAAACTATAATAACACCAAAAATGAAAAATTCTCACCTTTCAAGCTTATGTTTAGCGTTAATTCAGTTTTTGAGTAGGTCTCGGATGTCAACATTATTGCTAAAACATAAGACTCTGCAATCACTCTCAATGAACTGCTTAACAGACAGATATATAGCCAAGAGTTTGATATTGTCGGAATTTTGGCAGAAATATAGGAACCAAAAGAAATCACCAAAGGAGATAAACAACTAAAAAGGTGGCACTGGGTCATTGTCGATCCTATCCAAAAAAAACGCATAAATGCAGTACTTTGGAATGATAAAATTAAAGCTGACAGTAATTTGATTGGCAAAACTATCCTTTTGAGCAGATTTAGTCTCACCAGCTACAATGGTACACTTACTCTAACTTCAAAAATGAGATCATCTATCCAACCTGCCTACAACCATCCTTACAGATAGTATGAGTATGAAGTAATGAACAACTATTCCTCTTACTAAATGCTTTCTGATTGGAAAGTAAAAGAATAAAACGTAGGAGCAAATCCATCAATAAAAAATTTAAGCTAGCTAAATTTGGCTATCCCAAATCTCGACTTTGGGTAATCCATCAGATCTGACCTCGATATCTTCGTGATTAGATTATTTATGAAAAAATGGTACTACGATGCATGCCCACATTGCAACAAATCTGCAGAAAGAAAAAATACTTGTAACAGCTGCGGCAAATATGTAGAAGAAACTATACCAAGTTTCATTATGGGAGTTGAACTCGCTGATGCTTTTGGATCTCTTTATAGTACTGCCTACAATGAACAGTCTAAAAAAATATTTTGGGATTAAGAGGGAGTCATCTTTAAACTTCTAAAATTCGATGAAAAACAGCTTAAAGATGTTGTTGAAGATTACTTTTTCCAATAGTTTAAGCTGAGAATGTATACAAAGAGGGAAAAAGACGGCAAAATCAAACACAACATGGGGAGATTATAAGCACTTGTACCCGAAAAGTGTGCAATCTAAAATTTATCCAAAATAAAGGAGTTAATGGGAAACATGATGAATTGAGTGATAAAGTTAAATATTTTCTGAATTATATATTTTGAAGCTAGTGATCAAGAATATTTACTCAAGGAAATATAAATACGCTAGTAATTTTCATACATTGAATTAAAGAAGAAGAAAAATATGAGTCAATTCTTCACTCCTGTAAAGTAGAAACTGCTTGAGGGTCAAACATCAAAAAATATAAATACATCATCAAGAGACGGGGATTGGATATGCTTTAACTGCAATAATCTTAATTATTCCTTTAGGCACAAATGTAATAGATGTAAGATACAAACCAAAGAACAGAATCAGCAAGTACAAGCCTATTATTACGAATGCTTATCGCAAAACTACTATGTAGATGAAAAATAGAACTTTCCTTCTTTGTCCACATCTCCTTCCCTTTCTATAACAGATTTGAAGAAAGAAACCAAAAAGAAAGGCTAAAACTAAGATCATATGGGGTCAAAACACTTATAAGTAACGCAAAAAAAAAATCAGGAAGTAGTAGAGCTGCCAAGTGTGAGTCCTTTAGTCAAACGTTATAATTGGCGTTAAAATAACTCCACTTATCATGTATATAATATATTATAAAGACTATTAACAAAGGGCTTTTTTAAAACGAAACTATTTGGGCGAATATCAATCTCAAATACCAGGACGAATCTTAGCTGGTCTAGAATAAAGAGTAAAGAGATGATGATAAGTAGGAAATAAATGACATTTAAAGAGTAATCTAAAAAATAATGCTTTGAGTTTTTATAAGGATTTATTCATTTAATTATTCTACAAAATCCATATTTAAACATCTTGATTATTGTTTTATGAAGCAACTACATAAATATCAGCTAAAATGTTCCAAGTTTGCTCTCGAAACTATCTCTCCTAATTCTTTGCATGCTTATGCAGAGATGTTAAGGTACAAAAGAAGATGTGAAATGGTTATATTTGAGTCGATTGAAATCTAAATAAGTAAATGCATACTCTTTAATTGGGAATATTGCATGCAAAGAGAAGAACATTTTTGATAAAATCTCCCATCCATAACACTATTTTAGAATCAAGGTGTTATTTCACCATAATTTATAAGTATTTCTAGAGAGTAGGAGTTTATTAACAAATCTAGTTAATACCCAACTTTTCGAACAACTTATCCACGTTTTAAATCTTTTTGAACTTCAGTGAAACATCCCCAGATCTAACTACCTTGAAGATGGGGAAATACTAAGCTAAGGGTGAAATAAAATGTTGAACAACTTTGTTATTGCCTTATATTTTAATAGATTTAGTGAATCCCTCAGCTAACCATTTTATAAATCGTTTATTTTGCAGTTGATTTTCATCCTGCCTTATGCTATTTTTGACATTGACTTAAACTTATGCTTTTAGGATGGGAGTTTTTTCAATTGAATACTTTTTTTATAAAAAATCAATAAAGTTCTTGAATAAGTACTTTTCAAATACTTCAGAATTCAGCTGTATGATTAAAGATTTTTAAGTTTATTCAAATTTTATTTTGGAAAACTTATAGAGTCCTTAATCATCTGTTTTATTGATTTTTTTTATTTGGTTTTGAATGAATTGCTTTAGCTACACTTTTTTCTTTATCTTTACTTAAATAGAAACATGGAACTTTGCTTATTGAGATTACCTTAACAAGATACCCATTTTTAGAGATGTTTTGCCTTTGTTTTCACCTGCACCAATGTTAATATTCAAATTAGATTTATTTTGGTCTGCCAAATCAACTATCGAATTTAATTTGGTTAAATTTGTTTCTACTTATTTAGCAATCAGTGATTTTTCAAACTTTTTTTGCCATTATGAGATTAAAGTTTATTCGTGCTTTGTAAGCCATTATTTGAAGCTTTCATAATTTTTGTTGCTTTCACTTTTCAAGAAAGCCAAAATAGTTTAGCTTTTAATTTCAAGTTTTTAACTTATTTATTTATTAAATGTTTCGATGAGATCAGGTTGTATTTGTTTAATTTACTCGACAGTTTCTTTTTGCAAAAAGTTATTTATGATCTATTTATTGCTGAGCTGAGGTTTATCTTCAGTCTTCTTCTTCTCTTCGTTTTTGCTTTACTTCTCTTTAGGAATCTAAGTTTTCGGTTTAGGATGTTATTGCTTGGGTTGTTCTTGAGGTTTTTTCTCTTCAATTTTAGTTTACTTCTCATTAGAAATTTACGTTTTTGCTTTATGTTGTTCTTAAGGTTTCTTATCTTTTTTATGTGTTTAAATCCATGAATACAGATTTTTCGGTTAGAAAGGAGTAGTCTTAGCAATCTCTTATTTAATGAATTCGTTCATTTGATCATTGGATATTTAAATTTTGTTAGATGTGATGTATTATTTTATTATTTATTTTT
>Ga0194117_10004768_pt1 | contig 12738 bp, 11 predicted proteins | sample TA2MahsurfametaG_FD_160579 | JGI IMG/M metagenome (GOLD analysis project Ga0194117, IMG submission 160579) | Freshwater microbial communities from Lake Tanganyika, Tanzania - TA2015009 Mahale N1 surface | ecosystem: Environmental > Aquatic > Freshwater > Lake | place: Tanzania: Lake Tanganyika...
GATACTTTGTGCAGGTTTGATAATCATTGACCTGTTGAGCTTTCACGGGCAATGAAAACAATGAGAAAACCAGGGGTAGGAGGAGTAGTTTTTTCATGAGTTTGTAACGATGTCTTTACGATACTGGATATTTATGGTTTTGGCAACTACCAGATTCCCATAGGACATTCCGCTTTTGTAAATCTCCACTTTACCTCCATAAAACATCCACATTCTTTGCATCTCTTTGCTTCTTTATTAAAAGAAGGACATTCATCGCAAAGTTCTTCTCTTTTTTTGCGCTTTTCTTCAGAAACTAATACAGAATTTCCTGATGCAGCACCTTGACCAACATCTTTCAGAAATTTTTGAAAATTTTGCATTTGATTCCAGAAATCTGGATAATCAACTGGATTAACTCCCATTGGTATTTTATTATCGTCCATAATCATCCTATAAAAATAGAGGGATCATCTAATTTGACAGCCCCTCTGGTTTTCTTTATAATAACTCTGTCAGGGTTGAATCAGACAACTATATCTGGGCCTTTGACGTAGTTAAAAGCTTCTAGAGCTCCTTGGATTTTAACGAATTCTTCCTTTTTGGTATTGAATTCTCTTTCCATTTCCATTAACTCTTCTCTGAGTTTAGTAGATCTTTCTGTAAGATCTTCAATGATCTCGCTCACAGATTTCTTTTCTTGTTCGACAGCCATAAAACTTTCAGTGGTAAACATATTCATTTTATTTAGTATCTTCTAATTTGGCAACCTTTTCTTTAAGTTCGGAAATTTCGCCTTTAAGTTCTTTGATTGATTCAATTAGAATTGCAACGATATTTCCATATGCGACTGACTTCAATCCATTTTCATTTGTGTGAACAACATCTGGAATAACTTCTTCAACTTCTTGAGCAATTAAACCAATCTGGTGAGTATCAATATCAATTCGATCAAATTCTACACCTCTAAGATTTAGAACTTTATCTAAAGCATTTTCAATTGTTTTGATATTTTTCTTAAGTCTGATATCAGAACTTGCTGTTACTGTACCAGTAGCGGAAGCATTTCCATTATTATCAATATTGAATGTAGTGGTATTGGCACTTCCTCTAAATTCGTGACCAGTTCCAGGTGAAGCATAGATTGTTGCACCAGAATTAGTAAAATATAATCTATTTGCATTATCTGGAGTAGAAACATTCCATATATCATTTGCAAGTTTGGCTAAACTTGCAGCATTGTATCCACCAACAAAGTTTGCATTTAAGTTGGTATTTAGTGTCGTTGATACAACATCGAGTGGAGATGTTCCAGTTGGAACTCTAGAAACAAATCGAGCCGCAGTAACAATACCAACAGGATTCCCTATAGCACCATCACCACAATGGACTAACATAACTGCATTCGATGCACCAAGGTTAGTAATAATACCAGTGTTAGCGTAGATACCATTAGATCCGCTTCCACTTAACCATAAATTTCCACCAAATTGTCCGTTGAGATACTTTAAAGTTCCTCCTGTAGCACCATTGTTATCTCCGTTTATATTAGTAATAATACCCGTATTAACATATGCAGTTGGAGCTCCCAACCAACCAGTAACAACAGCAGTGGTGGTAAATCCAGTATTAACATAAGCTACCCCTGCTCCAACCCAACCATTAGAAACAAGAGTTGTTACAACACCAACTGATGAAAAGAAATTTGTAATCATACCAACAGTCGAAGACAAGTTGGTAATAATACCACTATTAATTTTTGCATCAGGTGTTGCAAAAGTGGTTGAAGCTCTTAAATTAGTAATAAATGCAGTCGTAGAATTAAATGCAGTAATTGTTGCAGCAGCACCAGTCATGTTTGTGATAGTACTGATTGATCCAACTAATCTATCAATAGTTCCTACACCAACTGTTCCATTAGCCCATGGATTTGGTGTTGCAGGAACATAGAGATCAGTAATAACTCCAGTTCTTGCGTAGAAAAATGTATTAACACCTAAAATATTAACATTTTGCTGATTTGCAAATAACTGTCCAAATGAACCAGAACCATTTCCAGTAATAGTTAGATTGCCTACTTCTAATGTTCCTGCAATTGTTGAAACGCCTGTATATACAGAATTAAATGAGTTCCCAAATCTAACTGTAGGAGTGGTAAATGTTACTGCATAACCAGTAACTTCCATGTTACCGAATTGAGCAATATCAGTTACATCATTTGTTCTAATGTTATAATTTGTAGAACCAGCACCACTGAAGACAAGTGTCTTCGTGATTATTATTTCTTCAAAAGTAGCGTTTCCTATTGCTTGAGCACCAGCAAAAGTGACCTCACCTTCAACACGTAAGTTTTTAATTTTTACATCACCGTTAACCTCTAATTCATTTGTGAATTGATAAACAGAATTACTTTGACCAATACCAACTCTATCTAGAGTTAAGAAATCAGAATTCTTTTCTTTGGAAATCATTCCAAATCTACGCCAATCACCCTCGGCATAAACGTGACCGATGTAACCTCCTGATGTCGGATTCGCTAATAGATCCCAATCTCCAGACTTTTTAATTGTTGTTGGAGTTGAAATACCAACACTTATAAGTTTTGGTTGAGATGCAACACCTTTAATGTAAAGATCTTTTGTTTCTAATCCATTATCAGAAGTATTTGTGACTTTTTGTGAGAAGTTAACTGGACCATAGAACTGTGATGTTTGATTATTATTTTCACCACCTTCAACAGTTAATCGTTCTTTTACAAGTAAGTCATCAAAAAGACCACTATTTCTCTTTTCAATTGTTACAGCTTGTGCATCATCTCCGAAGTATGATACGACGGGAGCATCTACAACTTCTTCTTCACCTGTTGCACCATTAATTTTTGTAGCACCAGAGTAAAATTCGCCTCTGTCATTCATACCTGTATAAACAACAGTACCACCATCTTGTTCTCTAGCTTGTGCAACTAAGATTTCACTATCGGTTAAAATTCTATCTTGTTTGACTGGTAGACCTGTTGAATAGTTGCCAGGTCCGTATCCAATATATTCAAAAGTGTGGCCAGATGCACGTAAAATAGATGGTCTACGTATTTCTACAGGTAAAATTTTAATTTTCTTTATTAAATTGCCGGCATCATAGGATGCAACCTGAGTAGAAAATTGGCCTCTAATTACAGTAAAAACATTTGATACTGGATCTGAAGAAAGTCTTATTATTTCGGCTCCTATTGTTACATAATCACCTTTTTTAAATCCGTTTGAATTTGTAAATGTAAGAGATGTACTGGTGGGATTTGTAGCCGTACCTAATGTTGTGGTGATACCTGCGTAAATATAGTTTCCTCTTCCGCCAAGGTTTTCTTCCCCAGCTCCCAGTGATTTATCGTTGGAAGAAAAGATTGATTTTAGAATGAATACATCATTATTTAAAGTAATAGTTGGCGTTGTTGTAGTAACACCAGCAATAAATGTAAAGGTGGTAATTCCTGCAACTTCACTTACATTATATCTACCATTAAAATATGAAGTTGTACTCAATCCACTAATAACAAATGTATTTCCTCCTAGTAATCCATGAGCACCATTTGATGTTACAGTAGCTACTCCTGTACTCGGCGTAAATCTAATCGATGTAATTCCAACACCTTTTGCAGCCAAGTATGCCACAGGAAATTCATCATCAGTTCTTGCAGTGTATATTCCGGATATTCCATTTACGTTTAAAATATTGATGCTTTTTGATGTTGGTACACTTAAAATTTTAAATGTACCATTCATCTTAGGATCAACAAATCCATTAAGTTCTATAGCGTCATTTGAATTATCGTTAATTGATGATACTTGAACTACAGCAGATACAATTGCAGCTCCCGCTGGATAAGAGGAAATAGTCATGGTGTTTCCGACACCATATGCAGAACCAGAATCAACAATTACTATTGAAGATACTGTGCTTGCAGCAGAAATTTGAGCTCTTACAGAAGCATTAGTTCCAGGAATAGCTCCATTAATAAGTTCTGCTGAATAAAGTGTAGTACTACCTACAGAGTTATTATATCCAGCTCCACCATTTGTAAGGACCAGGGATTTGATTCCGTTTAATCCATGTTCAATATTTGTAAATAAAGTTAGGGTAGTATTTCCTAATCCGGCTATGGATACACCAGTTATAGCAAGACCAACTCTGTTATTTTCAAAAAATGCATTTAAAGCTTCTTTTGTTAAAGAATTCTTTTTATCATTTGTAATAACCTTACCTAATGGAGAAAGTTCTGCAAAACTTAGAGTTGGTGGGGGATCCGCAATATAGTTATCTCTATCTTGTTGTGGATATAATGTCTTAATGTCTTGATTAAATCTCTTCACACTCAAACCATAACCAACTGACGAGTCTGGCTTTATACTACCAAGAACACCAATAACATTATAAATCCCATCTTGGCCATCAGTGCCGGGAATTAGTGTTTTTAACTCTTGACTTCTATAAATGAATAGTGTATTTTTGTAATTATCTCTCTGGAATGTTGGAAGTGCATCTACTTGTTGATTTGTTGATCTAGCGTTAGTGGAATTTAAGAATGTTCCTGGACTACTTGTAAGGCCAACATAAGTAAATAATCTAGAATTTGGTGTAGTGCTGACTTTGAAAATTCCGTTAAAAGGTAGGTCACTCTTTCCGGTTAAATTATTACTACTTACAATATTTTGTATTTTTACAGTATCTCCTGGAATTAAATTATGGGGTAACTCAGTTTTTATAGTTACTGTTCCCGATATATATTCAGCGTTTATAATAATTCTAGGATTTCTTAATTGAGTAGAATTTGCTAAATTACTCGTCAGATATGATAGTGATCCTATTCCAACATTTTTTGATTCTTGAATGATAAATCCATCTGTTGGTGGACGTGAATCAGTAAATTCTTTTGGAATTACATAACGAAACTTATATAATCTATCATCAAGACTTCTATTATCTATTGTTCGTTTGATGAAAGTAGTTCCCGAAGTATCTCCAAGAATACTTGTACCAATTCCAACAATTGTATTAAAAACAGAATTTATAGCAGGAGCATTTGATCCAATTAGATACCATTGATTTACTTGAGAATCAAATTGAATTGGATGTCCAAATTCTCCAGGTATTTTATCAGAAACAGAACTTACTATTTTTAAAACTCCTCCTCCATTGGAAATACCAATAATTGTATTACCAATTTTTGTATCATTTAAAGTGCTGGATAATTTGATCTGATTTGGATTTAAACCAGTAGTGTATGCATAATAAATTTTTTCAGATGCTACATTATTTGGAGTCTCTCCAGTATCACTAAAAATTCTAATTTTTTCTCCATTAAAGAATTTGTGATTTTCTGTTAATGTTATGATGTTGGCAGTTATACTATTAATTCCAGAATTTCGGCCAACATTAGAAATTTTTTGTGCAGATGTAGATCCAGTTCCAGTATAAGTATCTCCTGGAACTTGCATCAATACCGGTGTAGAATAAGTTTGTTCTCCAGCTCCAACATTTATCGTTAGGAATAATTCTTCACCTTTTTTTGCTCCAATTCTATAAGAATCTAAGGTAAATGGAGGAACAACGTCTTTGCTAGTATATCCAGAAATCCATAGTTTATAAGTTGTAGCAACTGAAACAATTTTATTGACATCAAGAGCTAACCAACTTACATTTGAAATTCTTGGCGTTGGTTCTCTTGGTGGAAGAACATGTGTGATATATGCAACATCATCCCTATCAAATGATTCTAGTCTATATCCAGATGATTCTAAAGCTATTGCTCCGAAGTTTGAGTTAGAGTTGGTGATAGACATATCACCACCAGATTCAGCAACAAAGTGTCGTGCAAAGCCAATCGCAAATACTGAAACTGATTGAATGATTGCATTATTTGTAACTTTTACGTGAGTGCTTTCCCAATCTGGTCTATAGATACATCTAGAATTTGTGTGCAAGGGTTTTTCAGAATCACTTACACTTTCATTATCATTATAAATTCCAGTAGTTGGGTCATATAATAAGAAAGCTCTGTCATCTTTTTGTAATGAAATACCAGTAAATTGAGCTGCCAACATGGATTTAAATCCAGTTGCTTTGGCACCATCCGCCCACATACCATTTATACCATATACAGATCTCAATGTAACTGAAAATATGTATGGTGATGCTGAAGATACGCTGTCTGATTCTACAATAACTCTTGCGTTAGTTATCTGGCCAGGACTTGGTAATGGGTTAGTGGGAGTTTCTGGAGCAGTATAAGTAAATTGTGTAGTACTATCAATATTTGATACAATAAATGATCCAGTATAAGAATCTAAACTTGTCGTGATACCTGCGATTAGGATGGGAGTGTCTTTAAACAATCCGTGTGGAGTATCAGTTATAACAGTGATATTTGTTGTTGGGACAATTCCATTTCCAGATCTAATACTGGTAATACCAATAGAATCTGCACGAAGATCTCCAACAATTCTAAATTCATCAATAGAAGCTTCAAAATCTTGATTTGTTGATGGGAAGTTAATTAATCCTCTACCAGAACTATCTCCATATGCTAAAGTGATCTTAGCATAATACATGTCAAGATCAGTAATAGTTGTAATTTCTGTATCTAAAGTTACTGGATTTAATCCGTCAGCATATTCAAAACAAGTTAGTTTGTGGTGAGAATAATTAGGAGCAGATTTTACTATTGTAGAGTCTTTGTATACTGTCCTGAGTGGATCCGCATCAAGGAGTGTAAAAGAAGTAAAGTAACAAGTTCCAGTAACTTTGAAAATTGCTGATGTATAGACACTATCATTAATAGGATCAGGTACATATAGTGGACGAATTTTTGTTTTTCTAAGATCCAATCCTACAATGGAAGTACCTCTTGGTAGAATTACACCACCAGTTACTGAGTTATACTTGAATAAATCATTATCTTCATCAAAAATTTCAAAATTAGATGTAGAAGAAATTTCTGATAGTACTGCACCAGCTGTTGTCCAATTATTATTATAAAATCTTTTTATCTGAGCATTTCCGTTTTGATTTGTTATGGAATATCCAGGCCTATTATCAATATAATGTGTGCCAGGATAAACTAAAATTGTTGTACTGTCAATTCTATCGTTATTTTTTCCAGAAACATATGAAAATCTTGCTGCCTCTAATACCGCTCTTTGAATAGTTTTGAATGGTCTTGTTAGTGAGTTACCTTTATTTTCAAAACTATCAGTAGCATCAAAATCTGAGGGGTTTACATAAAGAATATTACCCTGTGCATTTTTAAGGAAATTCTCTAATCTACTTAGGGGCATTTTAATATCCTACAGTGACAATTCTATTCTTTTTATATTTAGACAGTAAAAAACCTCCCAGGTTAGGAGGTTTTGAATCACACGGAAGGTATTTGTCGCTGGTGTTTTGGTATCACCAAAGATATAATATTACATTATTTCTTCCCAGGCAAGCTTTTGTTTTAAAGATTTATCAAAGATCATTAAGTATCTGTGTTTGCGACTTCTATCTCTCCACTCACCCTCTTCTCCCTTCATTTTCCCACGAGAGTGTTTCGTTCCATCTGTAAAATAGAAATCTTTTTTTGCATCTGTGAGACCGTAATACTTAAAGTTACAAGCGCGATAGATTGTACCAGTATGGCGATTACTATCAGCGTAAGAGAGGATTGCTTTAACTTCAGTATCCTTCCGTAACTGTCTAATCGCTCTTGAAACAAACCAAGAAGTGATATTATATTCGTTGTGTTGGGTTTCAGGGTGTATGCAGAGCCTTGAAAGTTCAAATAGTCCATTTTGTTCATCACGATTTAATCCAAATGCTCCTACAGCTATTTCTGGTACAGGTAATCCAGTAAAGACACAAACACCACTACACCCACCAATTCTAAGAGGACAATCCCAATCTGGATGTTTAAAAAGTCCGTAATTATACCCAGACTTGAAATCTTTAGATTCATCTTTTAGATAGTGATAAGTGTAAAGAATGTTTTTGATTTCGTCTTTACTAACTTTATCTACATAAAACTGACTTTTCACTGAGCACAATTACTTACTTTTGTTTTAATTCTCTAACAAATTATGTTCTTGACACCATTTAAATAATGTATCATAAGTTAAATTTTCATCTTTGAATTTGACTGAGAACATATATCTAGTTTTATCGAAATTTATTACAGCATGTTCTCTAGAAACATTATAAAGGTAGAAGGTTTTTTCGTCAAAGACCAATTCTTTAAATTCATATGTGTAAGAACTGTCTTTTTTTGTTTTAAAAACACTGTGACTATTTCCAGAAGATATTAACATATTAATTGTTACTTTTCTTACTTCGGGCTCATCTATATGAAAATCACATCCAGTATTTGATTGTAGTATAAAAATACCTGCAAATCCTATTTCAAAATTCTCATGTATTTTTTTTATGACCGGATCTTGTATTAAGTTTTTGGTATCAATTTTAAATGTTGTAAATTCTGGTAAATATATTAAATTATCTTTTGTAATTGTTTTTATTAGTGAATTGCAAAAATCATATAAGAATACTGATTTATCTTTTAATTTTTTATAGTATAAATCTGTGTTACTCATTTCTTTGCTTCAATTCTACAATATGTTCCACTGTATTTGCAATATCGTGCATCGCAACTCTAATATCTGATTGGCCCCCAGTATGTTGTTCCATCGTAGATGGATCAGTCAGTGACCATCTCCATTGATTCATATCATCATTGTGCCAGAGATTAATAATCATAGATCTTTTAATACTGAAGCCTCCGACTGGATTTGAACCAGCGACCAATGGTTTACAAAACCATTGCTCTACCACTGAGCTACAGAGGCGAAAAAATCGGATTATTTCCGATCAAATTGAAAAAATCCATTAAAAGATCCCCATGTTTGTTTACGAGTCTCTATATCAAATCCTTTATCAATTGTATTGTAGTAATTATTCCCAAGGAATCTTTCTGTAATGGCAAAAGTTTTTTTTCCATCTCTATGTATATAACATTCGTCACAGACATTTGTACCATAAAATCCAACACCATCGAATTCAAATATTGTATCACATCCCTCAAGATAGGTTAATCCATCTTCTTTGAAGAATTTTAAAAGGATTTTATTATCTTGCTCAAATACACGAACGATGTTGGTTAAATATGGAGTGTTCTCATAAGAATATTGATGAGTTACTTTAAAAGTATCTACATCAATACATTCGTGATTAACGAATATCAAAGCAAAATCTAATGGCTTGGTAAAAGCTTGTGTTTGGTTATCAAAATAACCTTCAAAATATTTGCAGAATAGGTCTTTCATATTTGATAGTTATTAGGTAGGGCGAGGGGGACTTGAACCCCCACGGGCAATGCCCAACAGATTTTAAGTCTGGTGTGTCTACCGATTCCACCACCGCCCCATAAAACCTACTTTAATTGGTAGGTGGGTGGATGATACTTCAGATACTCAAAGAATGTGAGTTTCATTTCTTTCTGTGTCATACCACAATGTTTAGCAGCTGCTGGAAGGGTCATCGTACAGTTAAACAACCCTTTGTTTGCCTCTTTGACATTTTCTGGAGTTGTTTTCACAGGGTATTCATAGAGTGAAGATCTGTTAATTTTGAATAGACTCATGTTAGATTGGAATGATTTCTAGATTTTGGACATTCAATTCATATTTAACATAAGATTCCCACATCATCGCATCTTCTATATTGTAGAAGACAGCTTCATGTTTGGCAAGACCCTTTTTCTTAGGTTTAAGATACTGTACTTTATACTTCATCTGCAACCAACTCTCCACGAAGTTCAGCAAGTTTTGCAGTTGCAAGACACTCTACTGCAGTCCAATAAACTTCACCACTCATGGGGAAGTTTTCATCAGTAAAGTGTTCCGCAACATCTTCCTGTAGACCCTGAAGATCTTGCAGAGTATCACGATCAATTTGCATTAGGTGTTGTTATTTGGAACACCCCCATCATACCAAGATATAAGGAGAGAGTCAAGGGTCCTGTGACACTTCTTTAGGTGTCACTCAAATTCACTGAAGTCTACTGATTCTAAAGTTTCTATTTGAGTTTTAAGTGTGTTTATTTCTTGAGTAAGAAATCCCATTCCTGTCTGGAATGCAAAAGCTCTACTTTCTTTTTCATCTCGTATATTACGAAGAGCATCTGAAGCATTTGCATAATAATTAAGTTTTGGTAACACACTTGCAGATGTGATTCCTAATTGAGTTTCTGCTGCGGTGATATTTGCAGTATAGGTGTTTGTACATTCTGAATCACTTGCGGCTCCAGGTGGTTTTACGCTGGTTGTTCCTAAAACTGGTTGAGCCGTGGTTAGCCCCAACCCAATTACTACAGTATACCCTTCTTCTCTATAAACAGTAGTATATCCTACAATATTTCTAATTGTGTTTCCAATTCCAGAAAATCCATAAATTGGTATTAGTTGTGCAGGCCAACTTGCCGCGCCAACATAGTATGGAGCATAACCAGCACCAACAGCAGGTTCTGGATCAATAACATCTCTCCATTGAGCTGTAATGTCTGGAGCTCCGTTATTAATTATTTGTAACGTATGTCCATATCCCAATCTTGTATTATCTTTAAGTAGTGATATTTCTATAGGACTATATCCGTTTAACTCTGGATTAAAACTTTGTTCAACATCTTCATCTAAACGAATGACAGAAAATCTACCATGATCTACTGATGTATATGTTGTCGTACTAATAAAAATAGTCGGATAATCTGTACTGATACCTACAACAAATTCTCCCAAACTTGTCGTGGCAATAGCAGGTTTACTCAAAATTATAGTATTTACTGTAGTAGTTGTAACGCCAGGATCACCCTCATCATCTATAATTTCAATCTCAGTTGAGGTTGTACCAAATCCAACTACTACACTATCTGCAGATGTAACTCCAACTCTAATAATCCTGTCTCCCGTGGTAATACCAACAGTAACAATTCCAACGCCAGTATGAAGTAATATGGTTGATCCTACTGATATATTTCCTGTAAATGTTGTTGAAGGTCCAACAACTGCAGTAGAACCAAATCCTACTATTTCTGGCAAATTTCCAATTTGAAATACCGTTGGACTTTCAATATTATCTGTAATTGTATCTCCAACTCTTAAGTCAAGAAGAGCACTATTTAAATCATCAAAAACAATAATATATGTACTTCCAATACCAACTGAAGCATCTTGGAGCTCTTTAACTAGATTCGCACCGTAATCTCTATTGTGAGGTCTTCTATAGTATTTCGCACCATAATAATCAATTTGTCTATATTGAGCCGGATCTTTTTTTACTTGCCAAGTCTGATAAGTAACATTAATAGATGATAGAGCTCCACCTTTACCTGAAGTACCTGTAGCAAAAAATGAAACTTTTCTAGTTTCCTCAGCAATTTTAATCCATTTTAAGTCACTTAAACAATCTGCAGCAATTCTTGCATCATAAGCATTTTTTACTGCGGTTATTTTTTCATTTATATCTACAAGTAAATCCGGTAATGGTTTATCCATGTTTACGATAATCTTATCATAACCATCAATGGTAACATCGGATAATAATAACAAATCTTTTGTAGCTTCTCTTTGTCTTATTTTTTGTTCTCTGTCATCTTTTAGTGATTGTATTATTCCATCCGAAGTTATTGCCCCACGAGTCAGACCTAAAGCACTTTTAATAAGGTCATTTTCGTCATCACTTGTTTTGGGAACACTTGTAGTTCCTACTCCAACAGTTCCTATAGTCATAATAATTAATTAATCTCTGGATAAGTTTTATCTTTTTCTACAGGTTGTTCTACAACCAATTTTTCAACATCTTTTCTTTCTGCATGAATAATATAACTACAATCAATTTTACCGCCCGAATTATTTATTACCTTGATTTCGGACCCCCAATTACCGATTTCATAGTATAACTCCTGATAACATCCGTGAGGAGTCAAATGAACTGTAATTGTTTCCGAATCAACTAATCCTCTCCAATAATCTGGAAGTTCAATTGTGTTAGAGTTTGTCAATCTTCCTCTATGATAAACTCCAACTTCTGGACCTTCTAAAGAAACATGAACAAGTCTCATGTTTTCTTTTGTTGGATGTGGGATATTAAATTGTTTAAATGGCGCAGTAACTTGGGCAAAACTACCTATAGCAGCTTTACATGTTCCAGCACAAGTAATGTCTTTACAAGTTATATCATAACCAACAAAAAATTCATTCTTAATTAAAGGAGAAGTTAATTTTGACCAAACATTAACTTTGGTAAAATTATTAACTTTTGTTCCCTGGTTAATTCCATTTTTAATATTAATAGAATTACTTAAACTCAAAGCATTTCTCAAAGTAATTCCAATTTTTGAAGTTAATCCAGTAACATTAGTTACTGCAACTCTATTTACAATTCCTGCAATATTTGTTATTCCAGTAATTTGTAATGTGATTGGATGTAATCCAGGACCAATCATGCAATTTGCTAAAGGAATTGGAGGCCCTCCTGCTCCAATCCACACAGGACCATTTAAAACTGTTGTTCCTGGAATCGCAGGAACTGCAGGTAAAAAGGAAAAATCTACAGGTCCGACACAAAGTTTGTCACCAATATATTTTACGGGTTCTGCAGGCATTTTTATATTCTCCTAATTTTATTATTCTAGGAAATCTTTAAACTTTTTGGCAAGACTTAAAAGTTTTGACAAGATAG
>Ga0194117_10004769_pt1 | contig 12737 bp, 10 predicted proteins | sample TA2MahsurfametaG_FD_160579 | JGI IMG/M metagenome (GOLD analysis project Ga0194117, IMG submission 160579) | Freshwater microbial communities from Lake Tanganyika, Tanzania - TA2015009 Mahale N1 surface | ecosystem: Environmental > Aquatic > Freshwater > Lake | place: Tanzania: Lake Tanganyika...
GTAGAAATATTTGAGTTGATAACTAACTGCTGATTCTAATAAATGCTTCGCTATTTAAATACAATAAAGTATCAATTTTTACAATTACTAAAATGAGCTAACTAACTGATCTTAACAACTTCCAAGTTGGCGACTACGTTGACTATGGCGAAGAAATATATGCACCCAAGATCATCGTCAAAATTACACCTGATGGGGTTCAAGTCAAAGATCCTTTCATTTCGAGCTTCTCTGCCAATGTACTAACACCTATACTTTAGTATATTATCCAACCATTTTCAAAATTGAAGCCCTTCCGAAAGCACACAAAACTCAAATAGCCTTCATCATATAGTTATAGAAGGAGAGCGTAAGCGAGATAAATTGAAGATGTATATTTGTCCATATTCAGATGACCCGGATACTGGAATAATTAATCGCAAAAATACAGACAGCTTCAGCCAAGGAACTCATCCAAATTATTAGGGGAAAAATATACTTTTTTTCAATAGGGTTGTTAACAAGTCAAATCTAGGGAGATGTAACCATTGGCGCTATTCATAATTTCTTCAAAATGGCCAGAAAACTCTTCCTCAAATACATAGTCCAAGTCGATTTTTTCTAGTATAACCCAGCAGATATCTACAGTTCCCCAATGAATGCTCTATGCTCTTGCTACCTAGAGATGTTTTAAATCTTGGAGATATCATCAGGATTCTACATGAAAACAACTGACTATAAAAGCAATAACTAGCTTCTGTTTAGAAACGAGGCTCATTAGAAGGAAATTCAAGAATGGGTTTAATGCCAATTATTACCTTTTTTTGTTTAGACAAAACACAGTATCTTTCCCATAGGCTTTCAGATCAACTTGATCGTTTTGGTAGTTAATATCTTCAAAAAAGTAAAACTGGAGATTTCAGAGCCTTTGATCTAGTTCTTTAGCGTGCTCTATGAGGAAATTTTGGCACAAATCACTAATATTTTACCTAATCACTCTCGATAAATTCAACTTTTCATCGAAAATATGTCTCAAATATTTAAAATCATGTATGCAGGGACATCTTCTAACCTTCAGGTAGTGAACTTAGATTCTTCGCGAACTCAAAAGATGGACATAGAAGGTGATAATATCAAGATTGAATCTTCAGTTCAAAAAATGGAATATTAATCAATTAATGTGATAAGTAATGGGTCAAATGAACTAAATGAAAAAAATTTACCTCAGGTGAAAAAGGAACATTTGACTCAGCTTGAATACATCAAAACGAGATAGATGTAGTTTAGAGTCCATCTTTGTTATGCTTTTTTAACCAAGGGACTCGTTGATAAAGTAGTAGACCAGCTAACCATATGTTTTAATTAAATAAGCAAGGCTGAGATCGGAATAGATCCTAAAATAAGAGAGGAAAAGATGCACTTCGAATAGAACTGGCCTGTTTTTGCTCATCACTTCTTCTCTATGGTCAAGAAGAAAAAAATTCTGGAAACACTGGTTGCTCCAAGGACTCAATAATATTCAGTGGTCTCAAGATTTGCATCCTAAAGAATGTTTAATTATCTACCCAAGTATACCTTGGTTATGTGTATTCGCCTAAACAAATGCTTCCTCGTCAAGAACATTTTAAGTTCCAAAATAATCAAGGAAGATATTTGTAAGTGGCTTTTCTCATATCTTGTGAATCTAGATGTAGAGTAGAAGGATATCAAATAAACTTGCGATTTCTTAAGATCTTTGATCGAATGGATGAGAGACAGGCAGACACCAGCTAATTGTGTCGAAAATAGGAGACTTTTAATTTAGAAACTTTTAAAGCTAGGCTCCCAAGCTTAATAAATCAACTTCAGTCATTTTGAACACATTTTCACTGCTCCCGATAGTGTCAAAACTGAAGTGTTTTAAAAATACTGCCAGAAATACATTCTGCCTAATATTTAAAACCTCTTGAATAATTTTTAAGAGTACCTGCTTAAAAAATACTGCAACACCCATTAAATTAACTTGTATGAGTATTAAAAATTGTTAAGCCCAATGTTGGTTAAGGATAAAGCTATTGAAAGCTACTCAAAGCGACAATTAACAATACTTTCTGTGCTTCACGTGATCCACAATCGTCGGGATAAAGAAAAATACTTTACATACCTCAGAGTGTTTATCAAATATTACACTCATCCTGATCATGACAGAAATCTAGCTTAAAATAGTTGGGACAAGCTTGATGTCTAGCCTAAGTTGTAGAAAAACCAGACAAGTTTATTTAATTAAGTTGATTAGTAGTTCTGTGTTTAGATCATTCCAAAGCTTCTGCCTCTCTCCTAATTCCTTGATGTCAAATTGTTCAATCAGCTCGTGGAAAGATACAACACCTATAAAGGAATTTATGAGCCTAGTTATCAGAAGTATTAAAGTGGTCTAATGTTGAAAGTTCCTTATTACATTGAAGAATGCATTTAGGCTTACTTCTACTTACACAATTAGGAATTAAAACTGCATAAGGAATATATGAATGAGTATTTTCTGAAGGCAAACTAGGAAACTTTGAACTCGATGTTGAAAATATTATTACAGGGAATTTTACGTAATGAATGTGCAGTTAAGGAGGCCAACTAATCTTTTAAACTCTTTAAAACAAAATATCACCATTACTTGATTAACACTCCAGTAAAAACTGCTAATTTATTTCCGATAGACCATAAAGTTAGATTCCATAATCTTATTTTTTAGAAGAAGCTGCACTAGTTTAGTAAAATTTACTAATCGAATGAGTATAGGCAGTTCATTATCGAAGAGGAAAAGAAGAACGCAGTCATTGTGGATGCCAAAAATAATGAGACCATTTCAACAATCAAATATAGACTCGCATATCGTATAAACAGATAGCCTTCCGAAATTTACATTCTCAACAATAAAAAGGAACCCTTATCTCAACAATTTTAAAACAAAACTTTTGGATCTGCTATGCTCGAGCTTCTGGAGTAAAAAGAGCATCAAATAGCCAAAGCTAACAGTAGGACAATTCCGATAAATATTTATTTTACTTACAAACACTAGAAATCAAGTATTCATAAATGTCTCCTGTAACATGCGGATTAACTGTTCAATAATATGCCAAAAAGCTTGCCCGTTTTTCAGGGCATTGACCTCAAAGTTGATAGTTGGGCTGATTTTGATCCTTTCAACAAAATTGCAGATAGTTTTGAAAATGCTTTAAGTTCTGAAGAGATAGATGCACCGAATTTCAAAAGTAACCTGCTTCAATCAAGTCTTTTAGACTATTTTTTGTGGAGAAAGGATTAATAGGGCTTAAAACTATATGATTTTCGGGCGTTGTATTCACTCGCCAAAAAGATCGAAGACGTAAAAAATATTTTCTTCAACTTCAAGATCGCTTACTTGATTTTTGCTTCAGGAAATTTTAGACCATAAGATCGGTAAAAACTTTTGAATTTGCTTCTGTTTGCAGATTCAAAGAAATTAGTTTCTTCTCATTTACATGAATAGTAAGCTTATGTAAAACTAAACTAACTTGTCTTTAGAATTTTAGAGAGTAATTCTGAAGGTGCGCTAGAATTTTGCTTCACAACTAGCTATAAATAAATACTTAAATCGACGAAAATATCTAAGGAAAGTTTCATTACCTATTGGGAAAAATGTTATCAAGAGGCAAGTATTGAATAAAAATAAAAGATCTTTGAAAACATAGAGTAGAGATTGATAGATTTCCCCTAGCATATGAGGCAACTAGGTTTCCTTATCGAAGAAGAAAGCATGTGCTAAATGTAAGAAAAAAATATGTATGAAGCAGCAATTTAAAGAATTATAAAGCTTGTAATAAGGATCAATTAAAGAAATCCTATGCCACCTCCAAAATAAACAACTTTACTCATTTTTAGCATTTGCGTTCAGTTTTTATAAAAATAGTTTAGACATCCGATCATCCAGAGCTCGTAATTTATGATGTTCCTTCTGCAACACATGTATATGTATATTTCCTATTAACCTTAAGTCATATTCTAACTTATCTTGTAGAGCAGTTTTAATCCTTAGAATTGCCAGAAAATCACATAATTCTTGCTTGCCGAAATCAACTAAAAGTAATGGACTGCCAAAAATCAGTTAGAAATAAAAAGTAAATAATAGTAATTGCAAATATATGGACTTGTTGGCCTATAAAATCCCCGAAATGTTTGTTATGCAAACTCACTATTCCAGCAGCTGTTTCATAACAAAGTTTTTTGTCAGGAACTTCTGGCTCAGGAATGGGAAAAAGATCAAAATCCTTCAGAAGATTTAATCTTGCAATTTAAAAAAATATTTTTACATCTAAAGGAATCTAGAAAACCCCATCAAAACATTTAATTCTTTAACCAGGCTTTCAAGATGTATGGAGATCCGATCCAAATCTACGATCAAATGGATGTTGACGAGTTTAGAAATGCACTGTTTAGTAATTTGGAGCATCTCTTACCGAAAAATATGTTTTGGAATAAACTTTTCATGGGGAAACAGGTATCGAGAATAACTTGTTTGTAGTGCAACAATATTTCAAATACTGAAGAGACTTTTGATAGTATTCATCTCTCTGTTCAAGAAAATAGCCTTTAGAAATCTTTGGACTAATATGGTAAGACTTCCATTTTGTAAAACTAGGATGCTTACTCTTGTTAAAAATGCAATAAAAAAGTGAGAGCTGAAAAAAAAGTACTTATAAAAGATTTACCCCCTAACTTAGTGTTTGTTTTGAAAAGATTTGAGTACTTGCCCGAAAGAGGAGATCGTCATAAACTTTTCAACTACTTTTAGTTCCCCTTTGATAACTTAGAATATTTCCCAGAACACAAATACTATCTCAAAGGTATCATAAGTCATATAGGTACTCCTTAGAAAGGGCACTATATTTCTTACATAAAATTGTAAGGAAGATGGTATGAGTTTAATGATAGAACAGTTCGATAGATTGCAGAATAGCAAGTAATGTATTATACTTCTGGTAGCTAAAAGCTAACTGAAAAAACAGCTGAGAAGGAGAGAACTGCTTATTTATTATTTTATGAAATAGTAGATGAATCAGATGAAGGGGATGAGATATAGATTGAGCATAAAATTGTGGGATTATAAGATGAATTATAAAAGTTGAGAAGATAAACATCGCTGATGTAAAAGTAAATGACATATTTGAATGGGCCCTTTCTTCAATTTGTATCGAATTTATGCAGCAAATTTCCAGAACAAAATACATTCAAACTTCTTTTCAAAACTCTCATAGAAATTGCCTTCAAAATTAAACCTACCGATTAGATGTAAGGTAAGGAATACGCTCAAGATTTAGAGTCTGCTCTAAAAATTATCAGTCTATATCCAAATGGTTTTCCATTCGTTTGGGAAAAATAAAATATTCAAAAAATTCCTGCCTTGTTTAAATAATCTTTACCATTTTAGTATAAAGCCATTTTAGCTTATTTGTTAGTCCAAAACGGCTGTGATGAACAATATGAACAAATACAGGAATTCTTATAGTACTCTCTCACAACCATCTATTGTTCCAGCTCAGATGTTATACTCTTTTATTACATTTTATACGGAATTGTAACAACATTCTAGTGGGCAGAGAAGTTTGTAATCGAACATAAATTAGTGGGTCGAATTTTAGACATAATTCTCCATGGTCTTGTTGAAACTTAAATGAGAAACTAATTGAAAAAGGCAACCTAAGTTCCTTTCTAAAGTGGGTACAGGATTCTGCCAGTTAATTTAAAAGAAGGTCTAAGATATTACAGATGGGCGCTTTTAGCTTACTTGGTCGAATCAAATTATACTTTATTACACGAGATATAGCAAAAGTATATGAAATTGCAAAATCCTCAGATCTTCCAAAGATACTTCTTAGAATGTAAAAGTAAAGTATAAATGAGATACTTCAACCGGTACTTATGCTTTTTGAGTCATCATCTCTAATTTGATTATACAGTTAAGTTATTGGCTTCCATCAGGGATTTATTAACAAATGAAAGAGTTGCAATCGATAATCTTAGGAAGTATATGAGAACATTAAAAGATTTAGTAGCAATCGAAGATGAATACTAGTAAACTCGAAATCAAAATTTAGTTAGTATTATTCAAAAAATTGTGGCACAAATGGCTTAGAAGAATAGTTAAATTTTGGACTTCATCTGGCTTTGGGTTTTGAAAATTGCTAACAAAAATGAGATTTTTAGAGAAAAGTTATCAAACAGTAGAGTCTTATTTGAAACCCATGTGTATAAATATTATAACAATGCTTAAATACACAAATACTAAAAATACCATAATTATCCAAAGACAAGGTATTTGCTTCACAAAATACATATACCTCAAAATACACAATAAACATTACATTATCATCAGATCAAAATATAAAAAACCAAGGCTTTGCTTTCAAATCGTGTCTATGAGAAAGATCTTTCAGTATAAGATAGTGATGCTGATATTGCTGAGGAAGCTAATACGAGTTTCCCTCAAAAAATCTACAAATTGTAATTTTTCTGTTATTTAGCCGCGACACGACGCAATATTTTGAGGCTGTTCAAGTTAAATTTGTAATCGGAGATATCATCTTCATCGAGGGTCCATTTAATAAATAAAAATATCCAACTTCATTAGTCCTCTATAAAGGAGACTAAACACTTTACCTTAAAAATCCTTTGATGACTATAGACTAAGACCACAGTACTCCAGTTCGCAAAAGACCAAGAGAGTAGGCAATGTCTGAAAATAATAGCGTTTTTAGCGGACAATGATTGATCCATACTTCTTTTAGCTTTTAACTCATCTTCATAACTATCTGATACTTTAAGTTTTATAATAATTAATTATTTCAAATGAGGATAATTTCTTTACATGTACTCAAGTGGAACGAAGATAACTCTCTATTTCTCTCATCTGCCTATGATCTAGGATTTGTAAGCTGGTATCAACGGCCTTTTTATAAAGAGACCGTCAATTTCGGAGCGAGGACTGCAGCAAAGTAAATTAACTCATAATTAGTCGATCTACTAAAGGTCAATCATTAGCTATTCATCTCCCGTAGGCACAGGCGATGTGTTACATAACAGTTCAGAAAGATGGGTTAGCATTTGCAGCTTTAGCTGATGATCAATATCCCTAAAGAATCATTTTCATGGTTCTGAAAAAAATGGCACAATAATTTTCAGTGAAGTACGAAGCAGGCCAGTTTTCACAAATGTAGAGTAAATATCTTTTCATTTAGAGGATTAAGATTTAAAATGGGACAAACTCGACTAATTTATAAAAAAATACCAAGATCCTAAATAAGTAGACAAGCTCTAAAAACTGAAGGACGAGTTGAAGCAAGTAGAAGACATTTGCCACAAAAATCTGAATGATCTGCTCAAAAGAGGAGAGGATCTGGACAAATTGATGGCCAAAAGCAAAGATATAAGTAACTTGAGTTTGGATTTTTACAAGCAGGCCAAGAAGGCAAATAGTCGTTGTTGCTCTTTGTATTGATTTCATCATTTCATTAAAGATAAGTCGAGAATAATAGACATTGATAGTTAAACATCATAGTGATAAATATGAAGAAGGGTCATGCTATTTTACTCATTACAAAGTTGAATTTTCTATTTTTCTACTCATTCTTTTGGTACTGAGTTAGGATAGTAGGCTTCTACTGAAGCTACAAGTTACTATCGTACAATTTAGTTAAAGAATATCCCTTTTATGCTGTTTTGGGCACTATGTACTTCTATATTCTTGTTGCCATACTTCCCTATTGTTTCAAAGTTCTTGTGTTGATTGGCTTCTAAGCTTCTGATCGAGAAGATATTCCAAATCTTAGAGTCGAATTCAAAAGTGTTTTAGCGTTGAATTTGCTCTGTCCGTTTCCAGTTGTCTCTGCGACTGTATCTTAAAATTTACTCGTGCTTGAGCCAAATATACTTTTTTTGTATTCTTACAATATTTAGTTTCTTTGATTCTTCATTTTCTTTACTCTCTTAAGCTCGGGTTAGCTGAGGCCTCTCTTGTTGGCCCATTTTTTCTCAAGACCTTGAAGTCTTCTAATTTATATCTAATGAAGATTATTCTTTTTTCTTAAAATCTCAAATTCTTTTTTCATCTTGATGACAAGCTTATCTTCTAATTACTACAATTTGATTTACAATTATCTTCTCTCCTTTTCATGCCTTTGTCTCATTTTTTCTCTTATTTGCTAAGCGTGCGCATGCATCATTCGATCTACTCTTTCTTTCTCGGTTACTTCTAGTTCATTGAGCTATTTTCTAAAATCTAGAGCCTAATATACCCTTTCTTCGAGTGAGACTAGTTTTTATTGAAATTGTAGTTCTTTTAATCTATTTTTAGGTTTTATTTTTAGGTATTCGTTGGGATTGGAAAGCCGATTTTATAATTACTGTGATTCGTAAAAAGCTTTCTTCTAAAAGTTTTATCTCCTCTATATCTTTGTTCTCTGCAACTACTCGAACTACTTCTCATATTGATCGCAAAACTCATCTAATCTGTTCTATCCTTCATGTTTGTATTGCTGAATCTGCCCTTTGTGCACTCTTTATCTAAGTTGATCTTGCCATCCAACAATCAGAAACTCCAAAGCTCTTACTTCCTTCATCAAAGTCTAAAACTTTATATAGAGTTGGATATGTAAGCAGTTGTTTGCGATGAGTTCAAGTCGTTCTTTAATGAATGAAAATATTCCAATTTGTTCGTCAGGGCTTAGTTTGCCATCTTTATCTTGATCGAAGATGCGCATAAATTCTTTGATTGAACTGATCCTTGTAAAGTTGTAAAGCTATGATTGAAACTACTTGAAAACGACTTATAAAACTTTTTAGGTTAGGTGAGATCCTGCCATTTCGTTCTTGGCTAAAGCATTCCAAATGGACTCGCACTTAGACGCACAATCACTATAGGTCTCAGCTTATCTTTTTATCTTGGCTACGACAGCCGGATTTAGTGATTCCAAAGGGTTTAAGCTTTTAGAGTTGAACTCAATTGCTGAGACTGTATAGCTGCTGTTCGATCGAATATCAGACATAAAATAAAAATAAGTTATAAAAAGTTATTTCCATCACACAATTCCACTGAGTGCCATTGTTGACAACAGCTTTGACTCCTGCATCTCTTGCGATAGTGCACCTTAATGATAACTACGGCCAAGGGTTGATCTTTAAAATGAAACTTGGTCTAGTTTTGATTATTCTAGCTTGGCTCTCTCATCAAAAACCCATTGCTTCATGTATTTGCATTTGTAATTGTAGCATGTCTTTTTTTTTTGTTTAGGGAGAGGTTTGGTTTCACTCATTGCATTCCAAGCTGTGTTAAAAAATGCTTGATCTTCGTTTTTTGTCCACTTAAAGGTAGAGTGATCTAAAATGAGGCTTCTATCTAATTTTCTATCATCTTTTTTTGTGCTTGAAACTGGTGCTTTCACATGATTGCCTAAGATCAAAGATTGAGCTTTTCTTCTTTGACTATCGTTCGGCTCTCCGGGTTTTTTGAGGTAGGATGGGAACTAATCTTTCATTTTGTAAGGATATTGTGCGTAGCCTGCGAATTTATCAGGTAATGGGTTGTAGTACTTTGTTTGTGGTGCTGGATCGGGAGCAAAGTGAAGTATTGAGGGATCATTTGATGAATCTATATAGCGTGATTTATGATTGACGAAGCCACTGTAGTTGGGTCTAAATTTAGGATGGAAAGTGCCATTAGGATTAATGTTTATTTCTTTTCCTTATTCGTCCCTGAGAAAGTACTTTCCAGACTCTATATCATAGCTATTTAGATGTAGTGTTACGAATATTTGTAGGGTTTTTGCGAATATATTCTTTTGAGATAGGGATTTCTTTATCGATTTACCTTCATTATAAATTTATTAACACTTCATAAAAAAGCTTGCTATGTTTTTTTAAATTTGCCACTCTCCTTTTATCTCAGATGTTGTCACAATTTGAATTCTCTTTTTAAATTTTGAGAATGAATAAAAATTAATATTTTTGAATTTCTAGCTTCTTCAATAGGTTCCCCATTTTTAATCAGCTTCTTTTCCTCAGAAACGTGTTCATACTCTTTCTTTTATCTATCAACCTCAGTTTCGATTCATAACAAAAGAACGATTATTGATACATTTATTGACATTTATTGAGTAGTCCCAAAGTGGGTTCATAGATATTTAGTTGATAGTTTGTTGATAAGAATGAAGAAGTATAAAGTTAGAAGTATCATTTGTTAATTTATTGTATGAGTTGCATCACTCTGAGCTGCTGTTGTTGTGCAGCTGCACGGGCAAGTTCTAGTGCTTCCTAAGGTTGCAGTTTGTGCAACAGAGGACAGTTTTCTTTGTACATTTTTCTTATGAGTTTACTAATGTGTTCGTTGACGACTTTGGTCTACTCGCTTGGTTTCTTCATTTTGGATTTTAATTTTATTAATTCGCAACAATAACTTTATTAAGATATTTGCCTCGAAACTTAAATAAAATTAATAGATAAAGTATAGTCGAAATTTAGTGCTTGATATCATTCCTTTAGACTCAACTATTACTACTCCACTTCTACGAAACATTCGATGCCTCGTTGACTGAATACTCGGCGCACACTCTATCTTCCCACCTCTTTTTACATACGCAATCTTAGAGTGGCATAGTATTTGCCACGATTCAAAGACCATATCTTCAAGTCTAAAATTTACTTTACTTCTTCCATTTTGGCTAGTTATTTATTGACTTCTTCCAAAAGTTGTGGATTATCACATCCATCCAAGAGAATTATCAAAGATTCTTTGAGAATAGACCAAGTAGAATAAATAGCAAGCACAGAGAAGAGATAAGTGCATAAGGGATCTGCGAGATGCCAGGGAGACCATTCGTCATTTTAGGGAGAAAAAAAGTAAATGATAACAGCAGCAACGATAACTCCAGCAGACAAAATGATGTCTGTGATTATATGAATATGAGCAGCTTAGAGATTAATATTTCGTTTGTTTTAATGATGATGGCCTTTGCTTTCCAACTAAAACTAATGACCGTTAGGCAAACTATCTTACATTGGAAGGGCTTGTTATACTATTTTATTGCCACTACAGGGTACTATTTGATAACCACATTCATATTAATGTGAAGATTTCTAATTCTTTATATGTGAGCCGCTATTGCCTTTTTCATGATGATGATGTTATTGTTAGTGGGAATGACTGTGATGCTAGTGATTGTGAGCATTTTCATGATTTTGATGTTAATGACTTTGTCCATTGCTACAGAACTTTTTTATTGGGACTTCTGTGCTTTCAAAATTTGTCTTTGACACCTAAGTCAAGGGTAAATGGTTTCCTGTAAAAGACTTTCCGTGATGTTGATGATGCTAATGCTAGTGTTCTTATGAATGTAGATGATCCCCATGATGATTGTGTGAACACCCATGGTGACCACCATTAGGGTCATTATGCAAGATATTTAGTATGATAAAGTTGCAGATAAGTCCAAATATGCTAGTTATGAGCATGTACTTGGGTTATTAAACTTTATCCTTGTTAATCATTCTTTGTGTTGCTTAAATGAAAAGTTCGATGGTTACGATGTAGATGAAAGTTACATTCAAAAGTGCACCCAAAGTTTGAGATTTCACCCACCCAAATGTTAAGAACCTGGGACTTTTTTTCTCACTCAATAGAACAGCAATTAAAGAAATGGTATATGCCAAAACGTCTGAGAGCAGATGGAAGGCGTCAGACCAAATTGCGATGGAATGCGCGAGATAGCCTCCGATTAATTCTATGGTCATGAAAGCTAGAGATAGCACAGTGATTTTGATAAGTTTTGATACTACTTCCTTGTTTTATTTACTCATTTAATAAATATGTAAAATTTCAAAAACGACAGTGAGGTATTTTGAACTAAAGCTTACATCTTAAGGATAAACTAGACGTATTACAGAATAAGGAGTTTGATATTTTTAGGATGACAGCTTTCATTTATTTATTTTTAATGTTCTGTTAAATACTCTATGCAAGATGTGCAGCATATTTATGAATAGAAATAGTTAGAGGAGAAAATACTCTATGCAAGATGTGCAGCATATTTATGAATAGAAATAGTTAGAGGAGAATATTATTATCACAGGCAGATAGTGAGACTGCGTCCCAATCTTCTGCTGCCCAGCACACTTTCCACCTTGCTTTCTTTTTTATTGCTCGATAAGCAAATGAATCTCTTCTTGGCTTAAGTTGATTCTAAAAAGATATCTTCAGGTTTTCCGACTCGGATATATTTGGTAGCAAACCATAGCATGACTTGGTCTTCAATTTTTTGCCAGTCCCAGTTCTAGGAACTTGATTTCTTTTGAGGTGGCTAGCAGGATAATTCAAGTGGGAGATCTTCTTGACCCGAGTTTGATCTGGTAGTGGAGGTGGTGTGGAACTTAATAGAGCCATTTTGTTCTAAACTCTCTTTGAGGCCATTGTCCAGCATGCGTAATAATATAATATCATAAATTGAAAATCAAATGATGTATGCTACGCAGGCAAACTTAACCAAACTAGTGCATGCCAAAAATATGCTTGATTACCCTCTGGCAACTATCTTCTCCATTCAATTTTGCGGCAGGTGTCGTTTTTATAATGAATGAATGAATGAAGATCATAACTTTGGACTATCAGTCTGAATCGTCTGAGCGATTCTTCCTGACTCTATCCTTTCTGAAGGATCGTCTACTGGAGTCCCTATGAAGTTTATCCTCTTAGTATCTTT
>Ga0194117_10004774_pt1 | contig 12719 bp, 14 predicted proteins | sample TA2MahsurfametaG_FD_160579 | JGI IMG/M metagenome (GOLD analysis project Ga0194117, IMG submission 160579) | Freshwater microbial communities from Lake Tanganyika, Tanzania - TA2015009 Mahale N1 surface | ecosystem: Environmental > Aquatic > Freshwater > Lake | place: Tanzania: Lake Tanganyika...
AAAAATCATCCCAGAAACTCCTTGAACACATTATAAAGCACTCATTCTCAGGTCACTTGACGCTTGTTTTGAATAGAGCCAATCAATAAGAACCCTATTTTTATTAATTGAGTCACCTTTGAAATCATTACAGGTTTTTATGGTTCCGCTCGCTATGTCATTTGCAAGTTTTGAATTTCCAAAGTAAGCACTTGATGGATTGTAAATGTCTTGTTAGTTGTGATTAGAAATGAAGATACCATTTGCCATTACAAGCTGGAAAGGTGGAAATCCAAAGTCATTCACAACTATGATCCAAGCCAACATACAAGCAAAAAAGTTACAAAATCCTTTCAAGCCGTATCCTTGTAAAAACAGTTTGAGAGTCACCAAATGGTCTTCTCTAGCTCTGGGCATTCTGGTCATAATTCCAATTTCAGCATCTTCATAAGCAAATGAAATTGCAGGTATTAGATCTGTCCCTAAATCTATACACAAAACTAAAACTGTCGAAATTGGAGGAGGAATTTGTAAGATTAAAAGTAAGAAGAAAGGCATGATTTCTGTAGTTTGACTTGATGCGATATACATGATTGCTTTTTTAAGGTTGTCAAATATTTTGCGACCTTCTTCTATTCCTATAATGATACTACTGAAATCATCGTTGAGCAAAACCATAGAAGCTGCATCTTTTGCGACGTCAGTCCCCGTTATTCCCATCGAAATTCCTAAATCTGCCTTTTTAATAGCTGGTGAATCGTTCACTCCATCGCCAGTAACAGCTACAACTTATCCCAATTTTTGGCATGCCTTGACTATGATGAGTTTTTGAGCTGGACTTGTTCGAGCAAAAACGACTTCCCTCTTTGTCAACCATTTTTCCATTTTCTTCCCTTGTTCAACTTAAGGTAAGCCTTAATCTTCCAGAGTCATCTGAGTAATTTCGTCTCCATGAACAACAATTGCATCAGAACGATTATAAGCTTCATCAAAAGTAATCTTTTACTTTTTCATGATCTCGTCTATCGTCATTTTTTCGCTTATTATGTTACATTCTCTAGCGATCGCAGCTGCAGTTATAGGTTGGTCTCCTGTAACCATTATCACTTTAACACCGGCTGTGTGACATTTTATTACAGCGAAAGGCACAGATTCCCTAGGAGGGTCATTTAAGGAAAAAATTCCTACAAAACATTGTTAATAAAGAGGGAAATTAGGTTTTATGACATCATCAATTGTATAGTCATATGTTTAAGTGTATTGATCTTTTGGCAAATGTAGTTTTGCGAAACCTAAAACTCTTTGCCCTTTGTTTCCGAAAAATTAGTTTGTCTCTTGAAAGACTTTTTCCCAATGTTAATCTTTCTTGACTGGCTTACCATCTATCAGAATATGAGTACACATTTTCCAAACTTTTTCAGGCGCTCCTTTTGTGAAAAGACATAAATCTGAATTTTCAGTTTGATATTTGTTAATAGAGAACGCAAACTTGTTGACTGAACTAAAAAGTAAACGTACTTCTCTATCTTCTTTGTTTTTAATAACTGGAAACCTGTCTCTTGTAGTTTTTATATCTTCTAAAGGTTGAAAAAATTTGATTAATGCAGATTCAGAGGCATCTCCAATAGTGGGAATATCTAACCATAACATATTTTTTATCTTTTCTTTCCATCCTTACAAAAACTCATCCATCTTCTCTCTTTTCTAATCTTCACTCAAGTGTTTGTCTTGTTTAATTCGCTATTGTTCAAATTCTGGAGGTGAAGGATCGAAAATAGCTACAGAACAAACAACAGCACATTAGTGAAGTGCCTGAAATCCTTTACTATTTATCTTGTATTCGAAAGGGTATGTTGGAAGTTCCTTCTGCTTGTTAGCAGCTTTAAAAATTTTACCATCATACATTAAGTTAGCCGCAATCATTTTGTTCATAGTGAGAGTTCCTGTTTTGTCTGAGCAGATACAAGTAGTACATCCCAAAGTTTCTACAGCTTGTAGATTCTTGGCTAGTACTTTTCTTTTTGCCAGCCTTTTAGCAGTCAAAGTCAAAGAGATAGTTACTTCTAATAACAATCCGTTAGGTACGTTGGAGACTGTTATACCAATGGCTAAAGTTAAGGCATTAATAGGCTAGAATCCTATGCCCAAGCCAACACTTAAAACAAGTATTCCCAAAATGACAGCGGCGATACCAAGTCTATGAACGAAGCGATTGATTTCCTTATTTAGAGGAGTCTCTTCTTCCTCAGCATTCAAAGCTAGACCTGCTATTTGCCCGATAAAGGTGCGATCTCCTGTAAACATGCAGACACCTTTGCCACTTCCTGAATTGTTCAAAGTTGAGAAAAAGGCCACATTTTTTGTTTCAAGTGGATTTTCAGGATTTGTGCACTCAACAGTTCTGGAAAGTAACTAGGTTTCTCCAGTAAGAGAAGAATTGTCTACTTTCATTCCGTTAGACTCTACAATTCTGATATCTGCAGGGATTTTTTTTCCTTGCTAAATTCTGACCAAGTCTCCTCTCACTAATTTTACAGAAGAGATCGACTTCTCAACTCCATCACGTATGACTGTGATTTCAGGAGGGATAAAGTTCTTAAAGGATTACATCAGAGCTTTGCTTTTTCTGTTTTGCATAAACTCTATGAAAGTAGATAAGTTCAGAATAACAGTTATGACTATTCCAAGATAGAGATTGCTCGGGTCATCTGAAGATATCCCATAGGCGATGAAGCACAAAATTGCACCACACCATAGCAGAATAGCGAAAAAGTTAGCCATGTGTATAAGATACTATAGAAAAGGATTTATACCTTCTTTTTCTGTTAGTTTGTTCTCTCCTTCTTTGAGCAACCTTTCATTTGCAACTGCTTCAGTCAACCCATTTTTTAAGTCAGTTCCGTATCTTTTAGCAAACTACTCCAGAGAAATCCTATGATCATCTATTTTTTTGAATTTTTCTGCATCTTATATGGACTTATTCATATTCTTCTCCTCTTTGACTTAAATGTTGAACTTCTCATTGAGTTTCTGCCTACGTTTAGCAATGCGCTGATGGAGGTTTTTAATTTTTTCTTTTTCCTTTTCTTCTTCAAGTTGCAGGTCCTGCTTTACCTTTTGAAACCAAGAAATCAACTAACTGTTTGTTTTTGGTGCCATCTAATTTTAAAATAAATAGCTTTCACAAATCAACCAATATTATCTTATCATTTAAATCGATGAAAAGATATTTACACTCTATAGCTTATTACCAATTAAACACGTACATTCACTCTATAAAGCTACACTAACTATGTATTTAAAACATTCAAAACAAATCAAACACAATTTTTTAGATCAATTCATCCATTAAAATTACTACATCTTCATGATTTCCTCATCTCCTTTCTGCCATTCTCCTTACTTTAGACTTCCTACATCTAACTGAAGAATGTCCACTTCTTTTTCTAACAAAGAACCTACATTAGGAATTGTTCTTCCCAAATCTCCGTGTACAAACTCTTTTATATATGTTCCTGCACTAGCCCAAACCTAAAGAACTGCCGAGTGCTTACTTACCAAATGCATTTTTAATCTATGCACGATTTTGTCTCTTATCATAAGTGTTCTTCTGTGCAATACCCTTAGAGGTGTAAGTTGTTGAAGGCAAATATCTTACAGTAGTTAAAGTTTTTTACAGTCATCTTATATAAAAACTGTAGGACTATGAATGTAGCATAGGTAATGCTTTATTTTTTACATTTCCGCCGCTTTTAGTTCCACACTTATGAAAGACTATGTAGTTTCTTGCAACTAATGCACTTTTACATACTTACTTTGCTAATTTATTACCAATTACATCAATTTTACTGTTCTCCAAGAATGAAACTACTGTCTATTTGCATCTTTTTGCTCACTCACCCACTCCTTGAACTTAGACTCCACTTTTTGCCTCACCTCTCCATTTACTAGCTTTAACACTTACTCCTAAGTAATATGATTGACTGTTCGAATAGGGTTAACAAACTAAATCACAAAGGGTCTGCCTCCTTTCAACATACGTACATCAATATCTTCTCGGCCTCCTGAGTGAAACTTTGTTTAGATTTCGTTTTTTTGTTTTCCAGGATAAAATAAGCTAAAGATTAAGTCTTCGATCTCCTCTTGAAGACTTCCTTCGGTTAGCTTTTTACCATTTACCATCCAAGGAGTTTGTGACAAATACCTTGAAAATTTGATATACTTTCCACAAAGAAAAACATGTTTTGTGTTAAGGCAGATTTTCTGAGAAACTCCGCTTGTTTGACAGTTTGTTTCCTCGTCAGTACCATTAACTAGCCTCCAAAAATCCTGAATGTTTTGGATTTTACTGAGAAGTTGTTCAAATTAGTTTTGCTTGAGATTCAGAATCTTGTTGATGTTATTTGCATTGCATTTATAATCTTTTAGCATTACTTAGTTTTATCCCAAATATAAGCATTTTTTACGCCCTTTCGCCTTCTCTTTCTTCTTCTACAGACCCAAATAAGTTCTAAAGTTATTCATTATAACGGACTATGCCTCACCGTAGGCGTATTCTTGTTCAATGCAGATCACCAAGTTTTAAGGATGATCATCGGCACTCGAAGCCATGAGGCTGTTGCAGTTGATCTCATTAGCCACAATCCACTTAAGGACGGTTTTTGGGTCTACAAACTTGTTCGCTTCGAAAGGATAGATCAATATGTTGTAAAAGTGCAATGCTAGCTCAGATTGTTTGTACTTTTCATTTTTTTTAGGATTCTGTTGCAGTAGCTAATAGTAAACATAGCGGGCTAAAATGATGTTTCTGAGAATGATAATGTTGGGTACTCTTACATTAAGTTTGAACTGTGTGTAATTATTGAAAGATTTCTCATCTATTTTCTCAAGAATCTATTTTACAGTCTTGTTGATAAAAGATTTTTGAAAAATTGATTGACATAGCCAACAAACACGACTCATACAGCATTGGATAGGATCATAGCTCTTCAGTAACTAGTGAGTTCCCTCTACCTCCAAAAGATAAGGCAATATTTAAATGTAAAACTCGGAGTCATTGTAAATTTTAGGTTGCTAGAAGCTGTACAATCTGAAGATACACTTGATACATATTTTGAACTCGACTAGTAACTTTATAAAGAGAACTCGAGTCGCAAATAACGTTTAGTATGCCTTTTTGTAGACTGAGAACTTCTAACTCAGTTTTGACGTTTATTCCATTTCTTTTATAAAATATAAATAATAAAAGATGTCACTTTTTGCCATCCTTTAGAGGATAACAAGCATTATAATTTTAGTCATTTCAAACTTTAAGTTTAATCATTCACTGAGATTTATTTTGAGTCATCACGTTAGCAGTTGCAGTCGCCACGAAAGCAATTATTATGTTTAGAAAAGTGCATCCCAAAAAAATATAAAAAGCCATTAGATTCTCCTTACCTATACATTTCCCTACCCAAGGACAGTGATGATCAAAACCCTAAATGCAGACATTGCAGTCTCCACAATGCTCAGTTTTTCTGTCTTTTATCAATCCACAAATGTGGCAAAAACGGCTCATTTGTCTCATTTAGTTTGTCGCTTCACTTCGAGGATAAGCAATTCCAGGCTTTGAAAAACCAACTTTTAAGTAAGAGAGTAAAAAAGAAGAGGCCGACAGTGTGACTATACATTTCCAAAAAAGAGAAAATTTTGTAAAATAGTTATAGAAGAGCATGAACATGAGCCCACCACAAATCAGGAAAGCAGAGAGAAAAAGAGGATCTGAATAGAAATATGAATACAATGCGGTCCCAGCATGAATCGTGGCTCTCCATTCTCATCACAAAACAGAGGTATGAGTTTTCCATATTTATCTCTTCTACGGGGGATATACTCTATATTCTCCTCTTGATCGATTTCCTTTAGCTAGTTTGATAAGCTTAGCATTTTGTTATAATAAATGAATACAATAGTGGACTTCATTTTACAACCATAAAAAGATATAGTTTAAGTCGAAGACCTCGATTAAAAAGATTCGTACAATTGCTCTGAAAGTGTAAGTTGGATTTATAATTGTCCAAATTTCATATCTAAAACAATCAACACTTTATTCTGTTTACAATTTCTCTCCCTTTTCTCAGATAAGTCTTCAGACTTTCTTGCAACTCCTTGAATTGGTACTTATGCTTTCCTAAACTCAAGTCTGATTAAACTGATTCCAGTAATTTTACTTCCCTATAATTTGTTGGTTTAGATAAGGTTTCAAGGCCTAATTTACAAAAGTATTACCTTCGACAATAAAGGCTGCTTCCTCCATGAGCTTTAAGTCATCTTTTGAAGTCTGTAACTTCAGTATCTTTTGTGAAATTTCCTGTTTGTTCAACCACTATTCCTCACTTCTATCAATGTTCTAAATTTGAGTACTAAAGTGTTCTCTTAGCTCTTCTAAAAATCTAGTTTTGCGAGACTTTAGAGTTGAGATGAGCTCATCAAAATATTTTTATGATTTTTGCAAAACTGCTTAGGCGTTTTCTTATAGAGACAGTTTTGCATGTCTAATATCAAGAAGAATAGTTTCAGTCTTGTCGAATTTAAGCAGCCCTTCCCTTGCCGATGAGTTGATACGATTGCGAATGTCTCTTGCTCCTTCCTCGATTTTGCATACTGTGTGACCCTTGTGTGCATCGAACATGAGACATGAAGGGCAGATCAAACTGAATTTTGGAAGATATACCAGTAGCACTGTGTGCAGTAACATTAGAAGACTCTGTTATGTATATTGCAAACTCCAATGTCAATGGGTTCGTCAGCTTAGTGAACAGCGTCCATTTATGTTAGTTATATTATTTTTATGTTAGTTATATTATTTTTATGTTAGTTATATTATTATCAAAAATGATTTATTGAAACTGCTAATTAATAAATGGAGAGTGAGAGTTCGAAGTTTCTACTTCAGAAGAGGATTCAGTCAACTCTTTCCTTTCCTTCACTTTTTTAAAAATATTGTTAGTAAATACTTTTTCACTCTCTGTTGGAAGTTTTAATCAACATATATGAAAATCACTTTTGAAAATTTTACTCTGCATTCTAAACTTCTTACCTTTTATTAAACCCTTTGCTTTGTGTTTTCATAAGCTACTTTTCATAATCAACTACTTACAAATCCAAATCTACTTTTCCCACACCCCCTTCTCTCAAAGAAAATTCTCTCTTCTTCCCAAAAGTACTTCCTTTATACCACTGTTTTGTTGTACTTGCCATTCTTTTGCCTATAATCTACCTCTAGAGTTATCTATCTTTTTGTTATGATATGAGCCTTTGAGTTTGAGGGATTTGATTATGTGCTTCTTTGAGTCTCCTTGCTCTTATCCTCACTTTTTCTGACATGATTTCCTACAGAGTCTTAAAGTAACTGTTATATGTGATGGGTTTTGTGATAAGATGGCTTTGATATTATGACTTTTCCTTCATTTTTGATAGTCTGAGAGTGCGTTCTTTATTGTTGACTTTTCGAGAGTCGATACTTCTTTCATTACCATTCATAACATAAACATTGTTCATCCAAGCATTTTTGTCTAAGAATTCGGTGAGCCTGCCCTTTTTTAGGTGATATTTGTAAGGATTGTTGAGCGCCTATGTTTTGGGTGGGTACCCAAATTCTTGAGAAGGAACTGGATGTAGCTTCAGTGACTTCTTCTGACTATGGTACTCAAACTAGGGAGCTTGCTAGTGCTGATAATAATAAGTATTGGGGGTTATGATGGTATGAGTGCGTTGGAAATAATCGGGAGATTCTCGACTGACTCCGTAAGTTTGGTGAGGGAAGGTGCGTATACCTGTCTTGAGAGGAGTCGTATTGCCCTTGGCCATAAATTTGAGCAGATTTGTTTCGTCCATTGTTAGGAATAAAATTAAGTAATTATTAACTAACATAGTGAACTCCTATAACTTTGCAAAACTAAATCAAATCATTGCATAAACTATTAAAGTTCAGGAGATCACCTAAAAATGAAGATCATGAATATAGTTAATGAAAAGTGAAATAAATTGAAGGGGGTGCTTTTTAGAAATGATAGAATGTTTAGTTAAATAGATCTACAATCAGACGATAAGCTTCTTAAGGTACTCCTCTTTGGCCTTTTTAATATCGTTCTTGGATTCTACTTTTCTAGTAGCCAAAACCTTTCTCTTCTCAGCCCCTCTCGATTTCTTTATCTTTCTCTTCAATTACTTCTCAGCTTTACGCTTAGGGTTCCTCTTTGGGAGCACTGCCAATCTTCTGAGACGATAGTTGGGCTCATACTTGACCAAGTACTGTTGGTTGTCGTAGTTCAAGCAGAAGCCAGTGGATCTGTTTCCTCCGAAAGCAGTTCTGAATCCGAAGAGTACGAGGTTTTTGATGTCGCAGTTATACTTGTTGGCGATGAGTTCCTTGAGGTCCTTTTGGGAGACATTTGGTTTGCCTTCGTGGTAGACGTCGAGGAGTAGTTCCTTTCTGGCGAGAAGTTTGTTGACTCTGAGTCTTCTGGTTTTGATGGTGATGGTCATAAATATAATAATATTTATTAAAAAAATCAAATTTATTAAATTGCAAAATTCCTCTCATTGACCAATGTTCGACTCATTTTCCAGACATGTGTGCTGACAGTATAATAATAAATAATGGACTTTACATTTTTGCTAATGCGGCACGCACATAGTACACACAACCAACGCAAAGACCTCTGGAAAAACCAATATAAAGGTGAAAAGTCTTATAAACAAATACCAGAGTATACATCCACCAAGTTCAGTCCTGCACTCATCGACTCATGCTAGATCGATAAGCAGCAATGCTACTTTGCTAGCACTACTCTCATTGACTTTTCCAAAATGGCGCTCATTCTGTGCTCACCTCTCAGACGTTGTCTGGAAACGTGCAAGTAACTTACCAAAAATCAAAAGTGCCATATTCCTGTTGTCGTTTAGCCTTTGCTTAGCAGCTGAATTTCAGCGAGTTGGTCGATTGGTAGCAGTGCAAATGTTTTAGTAGATAACTATAGAGAATTCGATTTTTCTGCTTTTTAAGATTTTCCGTAAAACTGGGCAATCAAATTATTGCCTCATTATAAACGTTTCAATACTTAGCCGAAGAATTAAAGCTAAGTCTCAATCCAGCCGAAGAATTAAAGCTAAGTCTCAATCCAGCCAAAGCTGCTTGAGTTGATAAAAAATGGGGAGGGTGAGAGCTATGAATAGTTTTTCCTAAGGACCAGAAAACTCAAGAAAAGAATTCGATAGATTCTATCGAATTTAAACAGTATGGAAATGAAGAAGACTCGAATCCTCATAGTGTCCCACTCCTGTGTGCTGAGTTTCCTTCTGGGTACCTAACTAAACTAAAAAGGCAAAGTCAAAAACAAAATTTCTTTCGAACATTGCAAGCCTTTGTAATTTGAGAGCTAGCTTGTTTTAGGTCGTTGCCTTGACTTTCGTTTCTAAACTCAATGATATTTGCATTTTAATTTTACTCTTCCACGACCTGCTTTAGGCAGTCTGATTCTCAGTAGTTTATGATTCAACAGCTTATCTTATTATTATTGTATTGAATGCTGCTAGCCAGAAAAATCGCATCTGTGGTCTCCAGATTCAGTTCAAGTAGCTAATTCAACGCCCTCACACTCATGAACTAGTCGGAAAGGGAGTCTTACCTTCAGCTTTTATAGCAAAATACACTGCTTAACTACAAGGTGTATCCCGAACTTCCCCATCAAGACCCCAATTCACCCGAATACATCGCCTCGTAACTTGATTAGTACCACGACAAAACAGATGTCTAAGCCTACAACAACGTTATCTAAAACTTTAAGCATGATCTCAAAATACAACGCGAGATCTGGGACTCCATTGCCAAACTTGATAGGCCCTACAAAAAAGGAATTCCTGGAATCGATACAAATCTTGACCCAAATGGAGTTGTTACCTAAAAACTTCCCGATTTAGGCTTCCCTCGAAGAGATATTAACAACGAACATGTTTGGACCTTCGCTAACTAAGACCGCTTTGTTGCAAACACTATCTGGAATGAGCCAGTTCCGTTCAAACACATAATTCAGTGGCAAAAGTAACGTTTGAACAGACCTGTCACAAGAGACTACAACCATGCAAAGGGATACAAGTACGATATTCCTATCAAACCTGAGGAAAAATACGAGTATGTTGCAGATAGATTGGGACATCCTGAATTCTTTGGAACTCCCATGGATAGACTGTTTAAACTTTAGAAAGATATCTATCACCCTACCTTCTTAGACCAGCCTTTTGTGAAGATGCCCACTCAATACCCTAGCTAGACTCTTAACTTCTAGCAAGGAGAAGTCATCTACGAAAACTCTAGAGTTTTGGAATGGATCAGAGCTTTCCAGCTTGGAAACATTGCTCTTTTGGCTTATTTCGGACTTATAATTCCTTTGAACATGGCCTTCAAAACTAATTTGATAGTTGATAAAGCTGATTAGTTGTGGATTGGCCAACAACACTTATGGAATCCTTACAGTGTTGATATACTTCGTCTGTTTACTCCGATTTCTACTGTGGGAATTTTCTATATCATTTATGCAACAATGAAAACAATTACCCACTTCGCAGGACAATACGCAATCAAAGTGAGTTACTCCAAAGACAGAGTAAGATTTGTTTTATGAAGGAACTCCTGTTTGTTAAAAGAGTGGACAACTATGGAAGAATTGAAGAGGATGTCTACTAAACTGCCCACCTTTAGATTTTACCTCCTAGACAAAGAAGTGGAGTCCAAGATTTGTGTTCACAAGATGAGGATGGTTTATGGCGTATTCAATGTTTGAACTCTCAAAGAAACATTCTTCTTTACAACTAAAAAAAGTACTGGAATCGCAAACTAAAAGCAGAGTTTCTTCAAAGTGTAAGCACTCTATAATTTAGAAAATGAACTTCTGGGACAAGAGCTTCTATGGATACAACCGCAAGTAGCAGGCGGAGAGAGACTAGAAATGGAGATAAGAGGTCAACGATACCATCAACCAAAAAGAACTTCCCGGAAAATGATTATAAAGTGAATTAACTAAAACTCATATATAACTAACACGAATGTTCACTTATTGCAATAAAACTCTTGTCTGTATAAGCAGAACTTTAGTAGGATAGCGGTAGAGTAGGATATTGTAGTCAACTATAGAAAGAAGTCGGTTAATATAATTTTTGATTATTTAATTGTATATTTTTATCATAATATTAAGGATGGTCATTAAGACTGAACTCTGCGCTTTCAGCGAGTGGAAAATCTATCCCGGAAGAGGTATTAGATACGTCGCCAAGGACGGTAGACCTTTCCTCTTCCTCAGCAAGAGAACCAGAGACTTCTCATTGAGGTACTCACCAAGCTATTCAGAAAACTCAAAGCTCAAAGACTTAGATGGACCACTGCATGGAGACGTCTCCATAAAAAACTCAAACAAGCCGAAACCGGAAAGAACAAAAGAAATAAAATCTTCAGAAAGTAGAGAGCAATTGAAGGTGTCACTCTCGACGACATAAAAAAAATGAAAAACGCCAGACCTGAAGATAAAAAAGCACTTGCTGAAGAAGCTGTTCGTTAGATCAAGTAGAGAAAGAGAGCTCTTGCAGCCAAAAAGGCAGGAGACAAAAAGCCAGTCAACAAAGACAAACAAGCTCAACAAAAAGCTCAGGACAAAGCTGCCCAAAAAGCCCAGAAGAAGACTACAGGAGGCAAGAAAAAATGATTGGCCAGCTATTTAAATTCCATTTAAAGTATATAACTATGAAGCTAAGGAAAAGCCAATAACCAGAATTCTAATATACATAGGTGATAAGAAATGATAGAAAAGATTGAAGTTTAAATAGGATCCAATCAGAACTTGAGGTCATGAGGTCTTGTAGAGTTGGAGATGGTGAATCTAGTTCCCAAATATCCTCTCAAGTGCTCGACTTTCTTGATGTTTTCGAGCAACTCGCTGTCAACTGTCTTTTGAACGTTCTTGAGCTCAGCTCTCCATTGGTTGCTTTGTTGGTTTCTAGCCTCAACTTTTTTCAATCTGTGTTCAGAAGCATTTTTTAGCTCATTCTTGCTGTATCTTCTGGCACTCTTGAAGAAAGCATCATCAACATTAACATTGACTCCATCAAGAGAGACTTTGGTTGAGGTGGCAATAACATAGGCGGGATTGACTCTTCTGAGGGGGACTCCGTTGATAGCATAAGGTCCAGTGACCAAAAGATTTCCAGAAGCAAGAGTCTTCAAAACAACGACTCTTCTGCCTCTGCTGACTCCTGAAAGCAAAATAACAACTGACCCAGGGACAATAGATTTTCTACCATGACTTTGTCTTGGTTGGTTGCTAGCTCTTCTGAAAAGTTTTTTCTCATCGTCAGCAGGGTACCAGGTATTTGCACTGTTTCTTAGTCTTCTTTTGGGTGCACCGCCGAGGGCTAAGTGTTTGTTAATGTACTGAGATGTGAGGTGGAAGGTTGGCTTTGTCCGCGTACTCCATTGAGATGGATAGGTGTTGCTCTGAGGTATTTTGCGAGTTTGTGTGATAGAGGTGCTCTTGCGAGTTTGGCTTGTACCATTTGAGTTTTGTGATGTATATTAAATGTAAAAATATTAATATTCGCATTTTTATTATCTGTCTTAAATCCTAATCTGATGATGCTTATGAATACTGGGAAGATGAAGAGCCTTTAGATATAGATATTGAATTAGGAAATAAGCAGATGAGTGGGGT
>Ga0194117_10004783_pt1 | contig 12699 bp, 16 predicted proteins | sample TA2MahsurfametaG_FD_160579 | JGI IMG/M metagenome (GOLD analysis project Ga0194117, IMG submission 160579) | Freshwater microbial communities from Lake Tanganyika, Tanzania - TA2015009 Mahale N1 surface | ecosystem: Environmental > Aquatic > Freshwater > Lake | place: Tanzania: Lake Tanganyika...
CCCCTGGTTCATGTCCTGTGAGATGTTGTCGTAAAAACGAGGATTAGCAATATACCAATTGCGAACTTTACTGGCCAGTAGTGGTTGTTCTTTTAGCTCTTCTTTTGGCGATAGGAGCATGCATCGCTGGTAACTACCTTACAATGTAGGTTTTTCTCAATCATAAATGATCACTTCTACCTACAACAGTGTTAGTTGTGCTTCATCCATAATCCTAGATGACATCCTCAATGGTAACGTTACATTAGATGGTTCTTCATTTTTTGTGGGACTTAATCAATTTTACACTCAACTGGGAAATCTTAATACAAATTTGACTTCAATCAACAACACTATGGCTAATCTTCAACCTAGTTCTTCCAACATGACATCGATCACTAACTCAGCTACCACTGCTTTGACAAACATTGCCATGATACCCAATAATGTAAATTCAGGCGGAAATATGCCTGCAATTGCTTACAGTACTCCATTCAACTCTGCTTCCCCCACCTCCACTATCAATTCCATATTCCCGAACATTTTAGGCAGCTCAACGACAGGGGGTTACGTGGGTGGACTATATGCGGCGGTTAATAGTGCCAAAACTACGATAACATCGATATCGAATTCTGCTAGTAACTTTGTATCAGAGGCTTCAAATTATCAATCAGGGATAACTCAGTTGCAGAGCACTTTATCAAACTTTACGAATTTGATAAAGGACACGGATAACTCATTTTACAGTACCCTATCTTCAGGTTCAACAAATACAAACTATGTGTTAACTGGAATGAAAGTACTCTACGCATCGACGATTGCAGTGGCAAGTTTAATGCTTTTAGGAGTATTGCTAATCTCGTTCTGCGACAAAATAAACTGTCGGTATTTGCTGTATTTTGCCTGCTTCATTCTATTTTGGATTGGCTTTCTTGGCTTTGCACTCTCAATACTGTTTAGTTTATTGACACCCACAGTCTATTATAGTTGCCAGTTCATGTCTTATTCTTTGAGTAGCTCTGCAAATTTCAACAGTAGTTTTTATGATATCTAGATAACTTCGGCAGCTTGATTACCGACTCTACATCTAGAGGCTATATCTCGACCTGTTTGCCTAGTTCCACCGGTGATCTGGCCACAGCCTTAGGCGGTTCTTCCATATCTGCCATCCAAAATCTTTCTTCAGCCTTGACTTCAATCGGTAATTTCAATATAACTTACCAAGCCAATCTTTTACTCACAGCTATGAATCAAGTCACCACTGTTATCAGTAACTATCAGTCTGGAGTAGTTAATGATATTAGTGATACTTCAAGCATCTCGATACTGACCAAAATCTCCAATGCTTCAGCCTACTCTAGATGCTCTACATCATACTTTGCAACTGATAGTTGGATTCCTTCAGTGGTACAGAGTCTAACATATGTCGGCTGTTTAGTTGCCAACGCAAATAATCCAACTAGTGCGATTTGTGGAGGAGCTAATTTTACATCAGCTGGAGGCAGTTGCAATGGCTGCCTTGATATCACTAGTATTTTTAATACGGGTTCATATGCTAATAAAGCTGCAGTTCTAAACGCCCTCAATAATCGTTACTCTGCTACAGGCTGCTCGACTTTTAACAATTAATTGGCAAATGTCTGGAATAACTACTACCTCATCAAAAGTAACGCATATTCGTCTATTTCCAGTCGTGCCAGCCCAGCCAATACTAAAGTGAATACATTCGTAACAAACATCACTACAACTCTCAATGCTACATTCACTAACGCTGTGACCTCTCTCAACGCAGTAGCTCAAAGTGTAACAGACAGCAAGTATGGATTGGTTGCTGGTATGAATTGCAAACTCATTGGCGAAGATTTTACTACCTTTACCACCACATTTTGTCAATCTTTGTTTACTGTGCTATACTTCAGTAGACTAGTCGTGGGATGTGCTTCATTTGGTATTTTATTTGCAATTTGTTGTGGAGCATGCACAGGAGTGAGATTTCTCAAGCACTCTATACGCAAGCTCAACAGCATTGATAATACGGGGTTGTCAGATAATGAAGTGTAGGATATTACGAACACAAATTTCGTTAAACCAAAAATGCTTTAATGATTTACTTTAATTTTATTTGTTTAGATTGTCAGCTTAATCATTAAAAAAGTTGGATTATATTTGACTCATCAATACGATATTAGCCCAATCTTTTACATATTTTATTTCTTTATATCTCAAATAAACTGATTTTGTTAAGGAATTAAATCTTATATAAGTTTTTTCTAATATATTTATATCACTAGAATTACATTTTATTTCTTTAATGGCTGCATCATTTGCTTCCCGACTTTCAGGCCTTAGGGAGAAAAAAATCATCCAAAACTAAAATGGTAATAGTTTCACTATTTAGAAGAAGGACAGCTTCGATTAACACTGCCTCCTGACTCATCATAAAAATCAACCTATTAACCATCTGCTATTGGCAATAGTACAAGAACATCCTTTAGGTTCCTAAAGGGAAGAATTTAGAAGGGAAGACCAACATAAAAACAGTGTAAATATCTCATTTATTTAGAAATTTCCCAAAATAATCTAATGAGTTCTTCCAAAGGATTGTCGACTACGCAAAAATGGAACACTGCAGAGTAGACCAAAAGTGATCTAAAACTCGTGTTAAATGATTAACCCTTTTTTTAGGAGAAAAAGTCAGTTATTGAACCACCTAAGATCCCCATACAGAAAAGAATAATGATTGCCAAAGAGCCTCCTAAAGAATAGGTTAAAAAGCCTTAACCTTTACCGAAACCGGTGGAACCCAAAAAGGAAGAGCCTCAAAAAATAGAAAAGCAGCCTTCTAAACAAATTATAAATCCTCATTAATAAAAGCCCATTCGATAGTAGGAAGCTGAAGAGTCTCTTCTCCCTGAAAGTGAGAATGACTTAGTAATGTGTCCTTAAGGTTGCGGCAGAAAATTCAATAGAAAAGCACTTTAAAAACATGCAAAGGCTTGCAAACTAGTGTTTATGTCAAAGAGGAAATAGTTTAACTCAGAGGCAAAACGTTTAGTTTCCAAGTAGCAGGCTCATATCGTGAAGCAAACAAAAATAGAATAGAAGAAAAAGATGGGAATGACTCGTGGGAAAGGATTTGACAAAACCAAGACAGGATAAAATTGGAAAGCTGCCTCATAGGACTTTCGGTCTGCAATAAAAGCCATGAAGCAGGAGTAGAAATAAAAAAATGAGGAGGAAGGTGATGAAGCAGCTGAAGAAAATATTTAAGATAAGAAAATTGTGACAGTCACTTGTGAATATTGTTAGAAAAAGTTCAATGAAATCTTCATAGAAAAACATTTGGAAAACTGTGGTAAAAAGAAAGAGAAGGAGAAAGAAAAAGATAGAAAAAAGACAGTTAAAAAATGATCGGCCTACTTTCTTCTTGTTGTTGTTATTCTTAGCTAATAGTGCATAATTATTACTTATCTTTAAACTTCTAATTAAACCATAAATAAGTTTAGTTATCCTAATATCGATTATATCTGTTTTTTCCATCGCAACTTCTGATTATACTGTTGTAAATCTTCTGATACTGTTTGTCTTTTGTTCCCAATGCTTAAGCGAGAATTATTTAAGACGAGCTTTACATTCTTGAATTTTGTTTTATAAAAATTGTATTTTAAAAAGAACTTATCGATTGTCAATTATGATATATTTGTCTTGATTATTATACAAAAATCAATACTACCTTATTCAGTATTTGATGTGCTTTATTGTTTCCTCAGTCAACTTGGCCTTTCTAATCGTGCCTGTAATCAACTCCCTCATTTGTTATCTACGATTGAGGATGGCGATGGCCTGTTGATCTTGGTCCGAATAGATCTCAATCTCGTCAATAAGTTCCTTATTGATGAGTTCATATTCGTTAATGAGTGCGAGAAGTCTGTCTAGCTAGGCATTGAGTTTTTTGTTGTCGTCTAATCCAATGAAGTGTTATTTTCTCAACTTCTATTCTTATGCAATGATAATGTCCAGTTGGTTCTATTAACTTCTGATGTTAGCCTATACTGATGCGATTTTGGCAGAAAGATCTTTTCCTCTGGCGATTTCGTTGTTGAGAGCAGCTGCATTAGCCCCCGCTTCAGCTTTATTCTTCTCCGACTGGTTTAAGATATTGCTGTAAGTGAGCTTATTTTAGTTGATCTGGTTGTTTAGTGTTCTCAATTTATTCTCTGATCTCTTGGCATCTTCATTCTTATTCTTCAAATCAGCAATCAATTTTTGGTGATCATTCTCGGCCTGGTGGAGAGTTTTATCCAACTTGGCGTTGATAGACTAGCTGTTTCTTACTAATCTCTATAGATTTTTGAGCTTATGGATGTTGGAATCTAGGAGTGCGCTCAATTGATCATTCTACTACTATAGTCTTTTTCTTTAGTCTTTCAATCCTTTGACCTAAATCGTTTATATTTTACTGTGATGGCAAGACTTTTGTTTTATTCGTTAGTTCTCAAATTTTTATTGTCCAGGGCTTTGATTTCCATAGTTATCTGTTGCACTTAGCTGAGTCTAGCATCGTTCATTCTCTTTTTTAGAGTATTTTCTCTGAGAAGCTATTCTATATGGAGGCAAGACTTCTGGAGATTAACTTTGAGGAGGTCTATCTCTTCCCGAAGGTCGAGGATAGTGTTCTTATCTATCTCATTTTTGATTCTAAATGGTAATGGATGTACCTTTGTTCCTTTTCAGCTCTATCCTTGTCCTGTTGGAGGAGTTCATACTTTTATCCGAGTTAGAAAATGAGGGCATTGAGTTTTTGATAATCCATCTCTATCCTTTTGAGTTAGAAGACCTAGTTTTTAAGGGAATTGATTAGGATATCCTTTTGGTCACTTTCTACTTGAGCTAATTGATTGGCTCTGATGGCAGCCTCAGTGTAGTCCAAATATTTACTGTACATGTGCTATAATACTAAATTTTATTATTTAAAGTATAAATGCTCACAACTTAAATGTTTTAATATAACTTAAAGGCTTAAATAAAAAATAAACTCTAAGCACATTTCAATTGATCAAGCCAGTTTAGGAGAGTGCCATCCGACACAGCATGTTGGTAATTTCATGAAATCGTCCCAATCATGTGTTTATTTACCGCAGCAAGTCCAATATTTCTTGAGGTCGTGGAAAACTGGTTGTCCCTTGTGGTATTGGCAAGTTGTTTCACTATTTTAATTTTCTAAGTAGTCTTTACGGCAGCCCTGGTTGATGCATCTGAATTTTCCTTCTTTTGTCACAAACTCTTTCTTTTGTTTGGGCTTGCTAGCTTCTTCTTACTTCTTTTTCTTTTACACCTCTAAAAAATCTACTTCTTACCTTTATTGTATTCGTTGATATCCTTCACCACAATTTTTGCCTATTATTTTTTTATAGCTTCAGCTGCGTTTTTGACTGTGTTAGACTTATAGAATCCTTTTGCTTCTTCTTTAACGTCAGTGTGTTTGCCAGTGGCGCAAGTAGGCAGTTTTTGGAACTAATCCCAATCATAGACAATTTTGTTGCAGCAGGTCCATCCTTTTTTCAAATCATGGAAGATGGGTTGTCCAGGGTGGTAGTTACAGGTTCCTTCAGTATTTTATTATTCATTGTAGTGTTTGAGGCAGCCATGGCGCTTGCACCTTTTGTTTCCTTTGGCCTACATTTCAATTATAAAGAATCTAGAACATTCTACAACAAAAAATCAATTAATCACTAAAAATCTTTGAATTTTCCAAAATCGAGAAAGAGATTTTTTGTTGGAAATATGATAAATAAAAAGTCCAACTTTTGATAAAGAAAAAAATAAAAATGCTGGCAAAAAAATAACTGTAATAATGAACAAATTAAAATACTATATTTCGGGAGAAGTATTATCAAAAGATTTCAGTTATATATCTCTTTATCTCAATATTTTATAAAGGCAGAATTAACATAGTTGTGTTAAGAAGTATAGATTTATAGAAATGTTTGTTAATAAACGCACGCTGGCTATATCTTAATCAAAGAAGCCAGCAAAAAAGATGTACTTAGAGGATAGTCTATCATCTCTCTTTTTAGGATAGGAGGAATCTTATCATTGTTTATTTCATAATTAGTATCACTAGATTGATAAGACAACTCCGTTCGCCTCACATTATAATTAAATAAGTTATAATCATTAATTTGTATAAATGCCTCTCTTCCAGCCATCCTCTTTGTTTCTGACTCCAACTTCCCCAAAAAATACTCAATATGGTATGTTGATACAATCAGCCAAATCAAATGCGACTTAAGGGATTTCTTAAAAAATTAATTTTGAAAAAGATAAATAAATATAAGAGTATAAATTCCTTTAAAATTAGTAATAATTTTAAGCAAAAAAAACTGCCCCCAAGAGTTGTAGAAAAAACACAACATCACTGAAGAATTTATCACAATCAGCATATCTTATTATGAATACGATGCGCAAGGCAACATACAAACAAGTTGGTTAAAGACTTATTGCAGATATGATTAACCAAGGTTCACTACTCAATAAAGACAAAGATGTACAAACCTTGAAGAGAAGGGTCTATGACGCTTTGAATGTGCTAGTCGCAACAGGGATGCTTTAAAAAAAAGGGAAGGAAGTTTATTGTATCTATGTATTACCATAAGTCCAAAGTAAACACGACTATAAAAATTAAAAGCAATTAGAAGAAAAACGAAAGATCGAGGAGAATTTGCATAAAAAATCTGAGGAATTAGAGTAAAAAAGAAATATACTTCAGCGACTGAAAGAAAAAAAGTAAAACATTTCCAGAATTATTTACAGGAACTAAAGCCATCAGCCTGAATAGAAAAAAATATTGAATTTTCCACTCATCAGCACTATTATTGAGCATTAGAAAATACAGCTAGTTGAAAGTTTCGATAACCAAATTCTATTTCGATTTGGGTATAGGCCTCATTTATATGGAGATGTGGACCTAATGCTAAGGATAACCGAAAAACCAGCTGTTAAACATCAGACCTAAGTGGAAAATATTCACAATATCCTAAGTAAAGTAGACGACATATAATCTAAAATGGACAATCGGAAGACATAGTGTTTAGCGTAAATGGATCAGTGTGTAAATCTCCAAGCGTAATTTCACTAGTGATATTTGATCTTGAAATACTTATTATTAGGATAAAACATCTATAAGATTATTTTATTTATTTTATCGCTTATATACTATCAAAATAAAGAAATATCTGATGGATCTGAGTTTTCTAAAATCAAAGAAAATACCAACTAAAAAAATAGGAGAAATTTACAGAAAAAAGAAATAACAATTTTTCTTATCCCTCCAAACCACCCCAAACATAGTCGAAATATCATTTAAGGATGGATTCTACATCGGACAAATAAATCTCAATAAAATGAGACATGGCAGAGGCTTACTAAAATATTCATCTGGCGATGCTTACTTTGGATGCTGGAAAGAGGGCTCTTTTCACGGCAAAGGAATCTATATCTTTAAAGGAGGGTAAATCTATGATGGAATGCTTAAAAAAGGGGCAAGGGATGGGAAAGGAGTATACTTTTATCACAATGGAAACGCCTATTATAATGGCTAATGGAAAAATGATCAAAAGCATGGTTATGGTATAATTGTTAGTTCTGAAGAGTTTTATTAAGGACAATGGTAAATCGGTAAAAAAGTGGGTAAAGGGCACTCAATTAACAGAGTATCCAATTAAGATTATAAAGGAACATTCGCTCATGACCAGAAACATGGACTAGGAAAAATCATGTACGGAGATGGGAGTGTTTATGAAGGCAGATTTTTTAATGACTTACCAGATGGAATCGGATGCTTGGAGTATGCAAACAAAGACAAATACTAGGGGAACTTTAAATAAGGCAGAAAAGAAGGAAAAGGCATCTATTACTTCGTTGATGGCACAATATTTTAAGGAGTATGGTAATACAATCTCAAGATTGAGGGAAGATTGAATCTTTCAAATGGAGATATCTTTAAAGGTTTATTCAAAAATAACTAAAGAGAAAAGGGGATTTACCAATACAAAAATGGGGATGTTTATGAAGGTTGCTGGTTCAAAGACTTTAAACATGGAAAAGGAAAGCTTTTGCTTTAAAATGGTTAATTTTATGATGGTGATTTTTGCTAAGGTGAAAAACATGGCGAAGGGACTTACAGATGGACAAACGGTGATGTTTATAATGGAAGGTTTGTATGCGATTAAAAAGAAGGAATTGGGATCTATAGATGGAGTGATGGTATTATTTACAAAGGACATTGGAGAGCAGGTAAAATGAATGGATTCGGCAGAATAGGGAACGAGTATAAGACGATTTTAGGCTCCTTCTTAGATGACAAGCCCATTCGTAAAATAGATGAGTAATAACTACGTCAGAACTAATAACTCTATGATTATATTTTTGCTGAAGTGTGAGTCTTCTTGATTGTTGTTTTTCTCCCTACTTTCATAAACAAATCGATGTTTATTACTGAGGAGTTACAATAATTGTTTTATTTTTTAGTTTATAATAAGTTATTATGAAGGAATAACTTACAAAATTCAAAACTCAGTACGATTTAAGAGCCAGTAACTTCCCGACTATCCAGATTACAACCAAAAGGGACTCTTAGACGCAAAGAAAACTATCTATGAGCCAGAGATAAGTCTTTCTGATCGGATCGACACCTCAGCTTAGCAAAATTTTACCCTGAAACCTCTATAAATAGGGTTTATCCAGAGCTTAACTCTCAAAGACGATCCTAAATTCAAAGAGATTCAAAAAATATTTACCAAGTATAATGCTGAAGTAACCTTCTATTAATACAGGTAGTTTCAATGCCAGTGAATCCAGCTTCAGGTCTGCATCTGAAGAAAGTTATTATGGATTCGATGTTGAAATTTCTTAGAATGATGATGTTGGCTCCAGATGCTACAACAAAAAAGACTATTTTAGACATCTCGTATTATTGGTTTATCAAGCACTTGAACCCTAAATCCCAAAGAAAGACGCAAACAGTTATGTTGAAGTAAATAAAAAAAATAGTGATTTAAAACAATTTACTGTCTCGTGATATAGTCTAGAAGTAGCTGCCTAGTTAAAAGTTGAAATAAGAACTACAATTTTATCAAATCAAAGCTAGAACGGAACATCGAGATTTAGATGCACCTTAACACTAGCTATAAAACTATCATATCCACAAAGTAGGTTATATAACTGAAAAAATTGTAAAAGTTGAAGATTAGGAAGAGTTGCGCAGAAAAAGGTTAGCAAGATTGAAGTTTATTAAGCCTAATTTGGAACAATATTATCTACCACCTCCTGAAGAATAGCAAAAATAAGCATAAAAAGTATAACAACCACCTCCTTAAGTTCCTCCTCCACCTGGGGTATAAGGTCAACCTCAGGACCCAAATCAACTACCTCCACCAGCTGAATAGCCTGTAATGAATGAGGAAATGAGAAAGCAAATGTAGCTGCTAAATCAGATGGGTGGTTAGCCATAAGAACCATAGTAACCAGTAGTTGACTAAGATGAAGATAAAAAGAGAGGAAAATTGGATCCTCTTGTTAAGGTATTTTTAGGAAAACAGTTTTAATAAAAATCAAAATAATCACAGGTTCCAGATGCCTCAATCATGAACATCTAAAGATACCGGAACAACTATAAATAAATTTTGCATCGATAAGATGAAATTTTTGCCAGATGCATGAATTAATGGGGATCCAAAAAGGCCAGAGTCAAAACTTAAGCAGCTCGACGTATTCAATCAATCAGAATGAATCATACTCAGTTAGTCGAAAATAATGCATCTCGTCCTTTATAATAAGTTTTTTATCAGACAAGAGTAAATGAAGTTATAAGGGAAGGCAGATCATACATTAAGGGCGAGCTTAGTCGATAAAAACTTAATACTTAGGTTAGCCTTTCTTGCTTTGATCGCAAGAGGATAAAAACAGTTGCTTGTAGTGCTTACAAACCCTTTTCTTAGATTATAGAAGAAAACAAAAGAGTAAACATGCGATAAGAGGCATTAGACTAGATAGCTTACATAAAGTAGAAGTTCGCAAAGCAAAAAATATTTGCTTCTCTGCAGGCATTGAAGAAAGGTTTGATGCATCATGAAGAAGAGGATAAATGTGATAGAACATAGAAAATATAGTATCCTACCAATCTAATGTCAAACCCATTTTTCGTGGTGAAAAAGAAAAAAAAGAAAGGGAAAAAGAAAAAATGATGCTAAACAAATTATTATCTTCATATTCTCTCCGTTAATATTTAAGCTTTAGAAGATCATAATACATGCAAGACATAAATTTTGATTGAATCAATAGATTCTGAAATACGAACGTTGTTTTTTATTATTTTACATTCAAATCATCTTTTGTATTTTTTTGAACAAATGCTTTGTAAATTTGATAATAAACATACCTCATACCTATGAAAACAGAAAATAGTCAAACCTTCAAAAAGAAAATCAAAGATTATATAATAAGCTACTGTCCCTCTGAGTTCTATGGTAAAAACATGCACGGATAGCTCAGGGTAGGCTATAATAAGGAAAGCAGAGTGGTGCTGTTTCGTATTAACTAGCTTCCTTTGACTCGTAACCTCATGTTGTTTTTATAGTTACAGTAACATCTCTCAGATCTCTCTGGGTTTTCGAGAACTATACATGAGGCATTCCATACATCTGCTCATTACTATCAACCAGTTTAGTATTTTCCTCGAACATTTCATTCTTAGATCAACATATTCAGGAGTAATGCCAAGTATATGGACTAGTATGTTGAGAAATTTCTAAGGGTATATGCATTTTTCTTCAACATGCGTGTTGCACATGGCAATTTATCATCTCAAAACATTGGAATAACGTTTTAATCAAGAGTGAAAATGATGGATTTCGGGATCAATTTAGAAAACTAGTCTTTTTAAAAAAGAGCCCAAAAAGATTTCTACGATTTTAAGCATATCATTTCATTCATCTTGGAAAAAGACTCCAATTTTCCTAGCAAGTTCGCCTGTTTCAATAACCCTGCAAATTAGTCGTGGTAAAATCTATTTGGAATTTGGCATATCACTTCTCCTCTTTAACCTTTATATTTTACTCGAAAATCATTCATAGAAAATACAGTAACTCTTCTTTATAAACTCTATAACTAACTCTAGTAAAAATAAATTTCTAGTTCTCTTCTTTTCGCTATAAGATTGTTGCAGTTAAAATACCTCAATGAAGGAGATGAATAAAACTTTGGAAGTGATAGACAGTAATTGTAGGGGATAGTAGGTAAATTGTAGGATTGGGATATCTAAAAATTCAATGGAGTGCTGATTGGGGCTATACAGGATCCTTAGTATTACTTTATCTCACCTGAGCATAGACTTATACTGATATGCTGTTTAATCCATGAGATTAACCACTAGTATGCTTACTTTTAGATTGTGAATGAGTTTAACAGCACTGAAAAGCGTAGAAATCAACTTCTTGGCGATTCTTTGTATATAACATATCGAAATACCATTTTTAAAAACTTGTTAAAGCTGAAAAAACCCAAAGAACAAGCAAACGTATCTTGAATACATTCTAAATTTTGATATTCTTTAAATCTGATAGTATAATACTGAATGGACTGGGAATGATGATCTTTAAACTAACAGATTATTATCACATACATTACAGCATTTATATTTATATTCAACTAATGATGCTATTACGAAGACTGACTCAATCATTAGAACGCCTCCTAATCAAAAATAATCAAAAATTTGGAAAGGCTCCTCCTGATTCCCACCTCGAGGATGAGCCTACCAAACAAACCAAACACAATCCTCATGCCATAAAAGATCTTAGAGGCTACGAGCATCTAGAAGAAGCCAAGGAATCCTAGAAAAATTTTACCAACTTCCACTCTACTTAGGTGAGCAGATCCGCAGGTTATTTTACATTTTCATTCTTATCGTAAATCAATCTATAATTAGCAATCAAACCGCTTCATTATTGGGCACTTTTGCTCCCCACCCTATAACAGCAGTTGCCAGCGATTCTTTGGTTTTGCCCAACATCTTTCCTCAGGGTGTTCCAGTGTACGACTCTATCCATAAAACTTCTCATCAAATAGTCGTAAACAAAATGTTCACAACCTTTGGCCCATTTTCAATCCTTTGCTTCGTTCCTGAGCCTTTGATGAGTCTCTTTTTATATGTGGGCTCGTATTCGGCTTACTATGTATTTTGATTATGAAATAGCTTTTCAGACGTAAATTCGCAAAAGACATCGTTTTAAAGCTTGAGCTGTTGCCAAATACAGAATAGATAGCCTATCAAAAAGTCAACATTTTCGGTTATATTCAGACAAAAAAAGCCAGAATTTCAGATTTGGAGTACTTCGACTTGAAAGAGTAAGTGGGATAGAGAGACTACTCTGAGAGAGCAGTTAGAGGTATTCTCAACAGAGATGTCAGTTTCAGGCTCAAATCAACCGGTTAGCTGATTTTGTTTGATAGAAACGGAGTATGGCACGAAGAAGGACTTAATCATGAGCTTTTGGTTTGATAGTCATGAATTGAATAACTATAAAATACAGTATTTTATAAGCAGCATTAATATCAGCAAAATCAGTTGGAAAGATAAAATTTTGGATATAATCATATCACGATCTGTGTTCAATCGTAGAGGTTAGTTAACATCATTTTGTATGTTATTTTTAGCTGCTA
>Ga0194117_10004784_pt1 | contig 12697 bp, 14 predicted proteins | sample TA2MahsurfametaG_FD_160579 | JGI IMG/M metagenome (GOLD analysis project Ga0194117, IMG submission 160579) | Freshwater microbial communities from Lake Tanganyika, Tanzania - TA2015009 Mahale N1 surface | ecosystem: Environmental > Aquatic > Freshwater > Lake | place: Tanzania: Lake Tanganyika...
AAAAGAAACTGTATCAGTCCTGTCATATCCTCCATAAACAAGGAAGATATTACCTTGTCCACTTTAAGGAACTGTTTGCTCTGGATGGCAAACATGCAAATCTGACTGTGAATGATGTTCAAAGAAGAAACAGAATCATTCAACTGATTGCAGATTGGGGTCTGGTTACAGTCAATAATGTTGCCAAGATTCAAGACTTGGCACCACTAAATCAAATTAAAGTTCTTTCTTATAAAGATAAAGATGATTGGGTGTTGGAAACCAAATACAATATTGGTTCTAAAAAGAAAAGAGTAGAGGAAACTGAATGAAGTAAGAGGGTTTTTAACACCCTCTTTTTTATTGATTGTTGTATAATTAGTATTGGATGCCTTAGGGGTCCACAAAACACAAACTCGCTTTTAAAGGGGCTACTATAATGACTAACCTCATGCGTTATACTGCGTCTGATCTTCCTACACTGATGGAGAAGATTACAAAGAACAGTATTGGAATGGATGAATACTTTGATCGTCTATTCAATCTTCATGAAACTACAACAAACTATCCACCTTACAATCTTGTTCATGTAAATAATGTAGAATCTCGTTTAGAGATTGCTCTTGCTGGATTTAAAAAGGAGGAAGTGAATGTTTTCACAGAGTATGGAAAACTTTTTGTTGAAGGGGACAAGGCAGATACTGAACAGAGTGGGACGTTTGTCTACAAGGGTCTGGCTCAAAGAAGTTTCAAAAGGGCATGGACACTCTCAGATGACACAGAAGTCAGAGAAGTCACCTTTCAAGACGGATTACTCACCATTAGATTAGGAAAGATTGTTCCAGAGCATCATGCCAGAAAAAATTATCTATAAATATTTTTGAATATCGTCGGCGCTAGGGGGAGGATGACAAGACCATCCATCCCCCTTTTTTATAAATACCTATAAAAGGTCGAGATGAAAACATATAATGGGTTTTACAAAGAATCTATATCATTTCAAGTTCATGAACAATTAAATCCAACCTTTTGGGATGGTGAAATGCTTCGCCCAAAAGTTAGGAATCAATTGAAAAGGATTGCTATGGCATGGGTTGATTATGTTGGTGTTGATAAAATAGGAGTAGAAGATATTTTATTACTTGGTGGTAATGCTGGATATAATTATACAAAGTATTCTGATTTAGATTTGCATGTAGTTGTTGACCAGACCAAAACCAAATGTCCTGATTTATTATCTGATTACTACAAAGATAAAAAACAACTTTGGGCTCTGACTCACGATATAAAAATATATGGTCATAATGTAGAGCCATATATTGAAGAAGTTGGGAAAAAACGTAGAAAAAATCAAGGAGTTTATTCTATCAAAAATAATAAATGGATTGTATTCCCAGGCAAATTTACTGGTGAGATTGACAGGGACTTGCTAAAGTCAAAGGTCTCTGATATGATTGATAAGATTAACAGTGTCATCAGACACTCAAACAATGTATCAGTATTGGAAGATCTTCTGAAAAAAATCAGAGACATGAGAAATGCTGGATTAGACAAATCTGGTGAATTTGCATTTGAGAATCTTGTATTCAAAGAATTAAGAAATAAAGGATACATAGACAAACTTGCAGATCACATCATAAAATTACAAGATAAATCGCTAACTTTGGAAAATTATGTCTGTTAAATTATTGATTCTTAAATCATATGAAGATGTGATTGCTGATGTAAAAGAAATGTTTGCTGGTGATAAAGTAATTGGATATGTTCTGAACAATCCTTTTATTGCTAGGTTGGAGGATGCAACATCAGACCTTCCAACAAGAGTTTCTTTTTATCCTTATGCACCACTGTCAAAAGATAAATCTATTCCTATTCCCTGTGATTGGGTAGTGTCTATTATTGAACCCCTTGATGAAGTTAAAAATTCTTACTTGGAGCAATTAAATGGAGATAGTTAGGAATGTATTAAGTGACAAATTATACCTTCTATTACTATTTGAATTAGAAAGTAAATATAAAGAAGATGTTTGGTCTTCTAGCACAATTATTTGGAATGAAGACATAAAAAAATCTATCTTTGGGTCTACTTTAATTACACAAGTTTCTAAAGAATTGAACATTCAAATTTCAGAAGAAATAAAAAAGTATCTCCCAGAACATGATGATTTAAAATGTCAGTTTTATATCTGGCAGCACAATTCTGGAATTTCTTCTCATAATGATGGCAATTACAAATTTGGTGCTACAATATATCTAAATGAATTTTGGAATCTTGATGATGGAGGATTTTTTATTTGGGTAGACAAAGATACAGAAGATTTAAAAGTACTGTCTCCTCAAAAAAATATGATGGTTGTAAACTCAAATAATGAAGAACATCTTGTCACGCCAGTAGCAGCAAATACTAAAAATTTAAGGCACACTATACAAATTTGGGGGTACTAAATGGAGGCAGTTAAAATTGTAGCACTTACAAACAATTTAATTTTAATAACACAAGTTGAAGAAGTTGAATCTGAACTTGGTGGTCCTGATTGCAAATTAATTAAACCTTATGTGGTTGATAAAGACCAAGAACTAATTCCATTCTTGACTAGTTATACTAATCAAGATACTTTTATGATGAGTTCTGACAAGATTGTAACTCTTGTAGATCCAAAACCAACTTTACTTGAAAAATACCAAGACTTTATAAAATGAATTTTTACACGAATGTAGTTCTTGTTGGAAATGAAATACTTTCCAGAGGGTATGCTGACGAAAAACATTATAAAAACAGAGAGGAGTTTTATCCCACACTGTACGTAAAGACGCCTAAAAAGACAAAATTTAAAACACTTGAGGGATATAATGTAGAAGCAGTAAAACCAGGAACCATTCGTGAAACTAGAGATTTTATTACCAAGTATGAAAATGTAGACAACTTTGAGATGTATGGTAATACTAGATACGTTAACCAGTATATTTCTGAAAACTATAAAGGTGAAATCAAGTTTGATATTACTAAAATCAAACTGATTACTATTGATATTGAGGTGGCATCTGAAAATGGATTCCCTGATGTTAAAAGTTGTCAAGAAGAACTTTTAACAATCTCTATTCAAGACTATGCCACCAAACAGGTTACTACTTGGGGAGTCAAACCATTCATTAACAAACAGCAGAATGTCACCTACCATCACTGCACAAGTGAGGCAGACCTTCTAGACAAGTTTATCTTTTGGTGGGAAGAATATTCCCCAGAAGTAATTACTGGTTGGAACTGTGACCTTTATGATATTCCATATGTTTATGGAAGACTGTGTAGAGTTCTTGGAAAGAAGGTTGCCAAGCAACTTTCTACTTGGGGTATTGTCACAGAAGATGAGGTTACCATCAAAGGTAGAGTTCATACCAGATGTGATATTGCAGGACTAACTATCCTTGACTATCTTGAATTGTATAGGAAGTTTACTTATACAAACCAAGAGTCATATCGTCTGGACCATATTGTACAAGTAGAACTTGGACAGAAGAAACTGGACCACTCTGAATATGATACCTTCAAGGAATTCTATACAAAGGATTGGCAGAAGTTCGTAGAATACAACATCAAAGACGTGGAACTTGTGGATCGTTTGGAAGACAAGATGAAACTGATTGAGTTGTGTATTACTATGGCATATGACTCAAAAGGAAACTATAATGATGTATTCTTTCAAGTAAGAACTTGGGATTCTATCATCTATAATTATCTGAAAGAAAAGAATATTGTTATTCCTTTTAAGAAAGATACCAAGAAAGATGAGAAGTTTGCTGGTGCCTATGTAAAAGAACCAGTTCCTGGTAAGTATGATTGGGTTGTCAACTTTGACCTTAACTCACTGTATCCTCACCTTCTAATGATGTATAACATCAGTCCAGAAACACTTGTAGAAGAGAGGCATCCAACTGCATCAGTAGAAAAAATTTTGAATCAATCAGTTGATTTTTCTGACTACAAAGATTATGCAGTTTGTGCTAATGGTTCAATGTACAGAAAAGATATCAGAGGATTTCTTCCTGAACTGATGGAGAAGATGTACAGTGATCGTGTCATCTACAAAAAGAAGATGATTGAAGCAAAACAGCAGTACCAAAAAACTCCAACCAAAGAGTTAGAAAAGGAGATTGCAAGGTGTAATAACATTCAGATGGCAAAGAAGATTTCTTTGAACTCTGCTTATGGTGCTGTTGGCAATGAGTATTTCAGATACTTTAAACTTGCAAATGCTGAGGCAGTTACACTATCAGGGCAGGTATCAATTCGTTGGATTGAGAACAAACTCAATCAATACATGAACAAGATTCTAAAAACAAAAGAGGTTGATTATGTTATTGCTGTGGATACTGATTCTGTGTATCTCAACATGGGTCCTTTGGTTGAAACTGTATTCAAGGGAAGAGAGAAAACTACTGAAAGCATTGTCTCGTTCCTTGATAAGGTCGCTCAGGTGGAACTTGAAAAGTATATTGAAGGTTGCTACCAAGAATTGGCGAACTATGTGAATGCATATGCCCAGAAGATGCAGATGAAACGAGAAAATATTGCTGATCGTGGAATCTGGACTGCCAAGAAAAGATACATTTTGAATGTTTGGGACAGTGAAGGAGTTAGATATGAAACCCCTAAACTCAAAATGATGGGTATTGAAGCAGTCAAGTCTTCTACTCCTGCACCGTGTAGGATAAAGATTAAAGAAGCACTCAATATAATCATGAATAAAACAGAAGATGATTTGATTTCATTTGTAGAAACTTTTAAGAAAGAGTTTTACAATCTTCCACCAGAAGAAATTTCTTTTCCAAGGTCAGTTAATGAGTTGACAAAATATAAATCAGTGGCAACCATTTACCAGTCAGGCACTCCTATTCACACAAGAGGAGCTTTGCTGTATAATCACTATATCAAGGATAAATCTCTGGACTCAAAGTATCCATTAATCAATAATGGGGAGAAGATTAAGTTCTGCTATCTTAAAAAAGCAAATCCAATCAGGGAGAATGTAATTTCATTCATTCAACAATTTCCTAAAGAACTTGGACTTGGTAAATACGTAGACTATGAACTTCAATTTGACAAAAGTTTTATTGAACCACTCAAAAACATTTTGAACTGTATTGATTGGAGAGTAGAAAAAACTAATACTTTGGAGTCTTTGTTTGTATGAATTTATTAATTAAGTTTTGGCAGAAAGCACAACTAAAAATTAGAGGATATATTGTTATAGATAATTTTTTTTCTGAAGATATTACCTCTTATCTTAGAACTTTAGCTTTAAGTGAAAAGGATGTAAATCACTATTTTTCTGATGGATATAAGGCAGCAGATTACTATCCAGATTCTAAAAATATGCCTTCTAAATTTATAGATTTTATTAAAAATAAAGTGGCAGTTTTAAAAAATAAAAAATACCAAAGGTCTTGGAGTTTTTTATACAACAGTATTTGCAGAGGAGTAAATGTTCATGCAGATCCATCAACATACAATGTTAATGTCTGGGTGACACCAGATCATTGTGTTGGAAATAAAAATAAAAATGGTATCCTTTTATTTAAAAAAATGGCTACATCATCCATGAGTTGGGAACAATACAATAGGGATGGTGATTTTATAGATGAGTATATAAAAGGATCAAAGTATGATAGAATCAAATACAAGTTTAATAGAGCAGTTATTTTTCCAGGAAAAATGTTTCATACAACAGATTCAGTTCACATGAAACCTGGACATAATAATAAAAGGATAAATTACACATTTTTATTTGATTAAAACATGGACTTCTTAAAAGACATTGTAAAAGAAATTGGTGGAGAATACACGCAACTGGCAGCAGACATTGATGAATCTGAAACTTATGTGGACACAGGTTCATACATTTTTAATGCACTGGTTTCAGGTAGCATATTTGGTGGTGTATCTGGGAATAAGATTACTGCTATTGCTGGGGAGTCTTCTACTGGAAAGACTTTCTTCAGTCTCGCTGTGGTTAAGAACTTCCTTGATAATAATCCTGATGGTTATTGTCTTTACTTTGATACTGAAGCTGCTGTAACTAAAACTATTCTTCAAAGTAGAGGACTTGATATTAATAGGATTGTTGTTATTAATGTGGTCACTATTGAAGAGTTTAGAAGTAAGGCACTTAAAGCAGTAGATTTGTATCTAAAAAGGAAAGAGGGTGAACGTAAACCTTGTTTGTTTGTTCTTGATTCTCTTGGAATGCTTTCTACAGAAAAAGAAATTGATGATGCACTGAATGAGAAGCAAGTCAGAGACATGACTAAATCACAACTGGTTAAAGGTGCATTTAGAATGCTGACTTTGAAACTTGGTCAGGCAAACATTCCTATGATTGTCACCAACCACACCTATGATGTTGTGGGTTCTTATATTCCTATGAAAGAAATGAGTGGAGGTTCTGGTCTTAAGTATGCAGCATCTACAATCATCTATCTTTCCAAGAAGAAAGAAAAAGATGGTACAGAAGTTGTAGGTAACATTATCAAATGTAAAACGCAGAAATCAAGGTTAAGTAAAGAAAATAAAGAAGTAGAGGTTCGTTTATTCTATGATGACAGGGGTTTGGATAAGTATTATGGTCTTCTTGACCTTGCAGAAAAATATGAAATTTTTAAGAAGACAGGAACAAGATATGCAGTTCCAGATGGCACAACACAGTTTGGTAAAACAATTATGGATAATCCAGAAAAGTATTTTACTGAAGATGTAATGCAGGCACTTGATGAAGCATCAAAACAAGAATTTAGTTATGGAGTTTGATGGAGAAGATTGAAACCACAATTCTAAAAAATTTATTATTTAATGAAGATTACTGTAGAAAGGTATTACCTTTTATTAGTCCAGAATACTTTGAGAACTTCCATGAGAAGGTAATCTTTGAAGAGATTGCCAAGTTTGTCATTAATTATGGCAAAATGCCAACGAAGGAAATTATTGGCATTGAAGTAGAAAACAGATCAGACATTAGTGAGGACACATACAAAACTGTTTGTGATACTGTATCTGCATTTGATACTGAACCAGCAGAGGTTAATTGGGTTACAGACACTACTGAAAAGTGGTGTAGAGATCGTGCCATTTATCTGGCACTAATGGAATCTATTAAGGTTGCTGATGGTCAAGACGAAAAGAAGTCTAGGGATTCTATTCCATCTATTCTTGAAAAAGCACTTGCTGTAAGTTTTGACAATCATATTGGACATGACTATCTGAGTGACTATGAAGAAAGATATGCTTCCTACCATCGTAAGGAGGATAAGATCCCATTTGATCTGGAATATTTCAACAAAATCACAAAAGGTGGCATCCCTAATAAGACTCTCAATATCGCTTTGGCTGGGACAGGTGTTGGGAAATCGTTATTCATGTGTCATGTGGCTAGTTCCGTCTTACTGCAAGGCAGGTCCGTTCTCTATATCACACTTGAAATGGCGGAGGAACGAATTGCTGAGAGAATTGATGCGAATCTTTTGAATATCAATATCAAAGATATCATAGATCTTCCCAAGCAAATGTTTGATACCAAGGTAAATAATATTGCTAAGAAGACACAGGGAACTTTGATCATCAAAGAGTATCCAACTGCCTCAGCACATGTAGGTCATTTCAAAGCACTTCTAAATGAACTTGCTCTTAAAAAGTCATTCAGACCTGATATTATTTTCATTGATTACCTTAACATTTGTGCTTCCAGTAGGTATAAGTCAAACTTTTCTGTCAATTCTTATTCTTATGTTAAGGCAATTGCAGAAGAGTTACGTGGATTGGCAGTGGAATTCAATGTTCCCATTGTCTCTGCTACCCAAACCACTAGGAGTGGTTATGGGAACTCTGATGTTGAACTTACTGATACTAGTGAGTCCTTTGGTCTCCCTGCTACTGCTGATCTTATGTTTGCCCTTATTAGTACAGAAGAGTTGGAACAGTTGGGGCAAATTATGGTAAAACAATTGAAGAATAGATACAATGACCCAACAATCAACAAGAGATTTATTGTTGGTATTGATAGAGCAAAGATGCGACTCTATGACTGTGAGCAAAAGGCACAGAATGATATTCTTGACTCTGGGCAGGAAGAGGAGTATAATAACGAGGAAGAAACTAAAAAGGACAAATTCGCTGGATTTAAATTCTCATGATTGAAAAAGTTGATTTTAACAAGTATCAAAACTTTGTAGATGCTGTTACCTCAGATGCATCAAAGGACTTTGTAGCATTCTCAGATCGTATTGTAGAGTTGGATTGTAAAGGTGCTAATATTGAACGCCTTCTTACTGCTGGTGTTGGTATTAATGCTGAGGGTGGTGAGTTTCTTGAAATCATTAAGAAAATGATTTTCCAAGGTAAACCTTGGAACGCAGATAATAAAGAACATCTGATTATTGAACTTGGTGATCTGATGTGGTATGTTGCACAAGCATGTATGGCTCTTGAAGTTACGATTGACGAAGTAGTTGCACAAAATGTAAGTAAACTAATGAAGCGTTATCCTGAAGGTGCTTTTGATGTGTTCTACTCAGAACATCGTGCTGACGACGATAGATAATTTTAAAGAGGACATAAATGGCAACTATTAAAGGACCAAGTTTAAAACCAACTGAGTTGGGTTTAGGTGGAACCTACTCATCTGTCACATCTTATAAAAGAGCAGTTCTATCTGCTATTGATGAAAAGATCAATTATTTTAATATGGTTGATCCTAATTATGCACCATACTTAAAACATTTGATTAATAATGCTGGAACAAGTAGATCTTTTGCTGGGTATTCATCTCTCAAAAGAGTTTTGCAATCAACTCCTACTGGGGATAGTCCTGATTCCCTTAAAGAGATTGAAAAATATTTTGCAGAAGTAATTGGACCAATTGCTTTGGTTGAAGATAGTAGAGTTAGTGGAAAAACTAATTTTACTACTACATCACCTGTTGGTGTTCCAAATAGTGTAAGTCAAAGTGGATATGACTTTTCTATTAATAACACTGAGGTGACAGTAAAAATGCCCACAGGAAAAACAAATACTCTTAAACCAGGAGATCTTGTGGGTGACAAAAAATTTGTTGCTTTGATTAATAGAAAGCATGATTCAACTCTTACCAAAATACTTAAACTGATGGAAGTGTTGAATGACAACTCTGCAAAGTTAGGAGCATATGCTGCCATTTATGGAGATGGTGGTCGTGGTGGTGGCATTTTGAATGAACTGGCTGGAAATAAACCAGAACAAGATACTGTATTAAAACCTGGAAATGGTACTGAACTTCCAGAACAATTGATTTCTTTTTATGCTAATGCATTAGAAAAACAAATTGAACTGTGGTCAAAGACAAGAGCAATTAATTCATCTCTTGTAGAATTTACAAATCTGTACTACAATACAAAGCAGTTATTTGCTTTTAGTTACAAGATTGAAAATAATGGAAATGGAAAACCAAAGTTTTCTGATGCAGTTGTTGGTGCATCAATAGTTGGAAAAGGTAGAGCTGGTCCTTTTGGATCTGATGCTCAGGGAGATATGACTCTGAATCCAACAAGAGTTAAGCCTGAAAAGATGGGCATTCAAATGACATTCTAATTACTATGATTGACCTGAGAACGGGAGATTGTATTGAGTTGGCAAAACAACTTGATGACAACTCTATTGATTGCACAGTAACCTCACCTCCATACAACAAACAAAAGATTGGGGGTGGTTTGTTTCGTAAAATTGAATATGACAACTTTGATGATTCACTTCCAGAAGATGTTTATCAAGAACAGCAGATTGAACTTCTGAATGTTTTGTTTGATAAGACCAAAGAAGGTGGTTCTTTGTTTTACAATCATAAGGTCAGGTATTTGAATGGTAATGCAACTTCTCCTTGGGAATGGTTGCTTAAAACCAAATGGCACATTAGAGAAGAGATTATTTGGAATAGAGGTAGTGGTCCAGAGATTTCTGGATACAGATTCACTCAGATTGATGAAAGAATTTATTGGTTGTGTAAGGGAGCAAAGCGTCCTAAACTTCCCAGAAGGTCTGTAAATTATGGTTCAGTATGGAAGTTTGGTCCTGAGATGAAGAATCCTCATCCTGCTCCATTCCCTATTGTGCTCCCACTTCGTTGTATCCAAGCAGTGATAGAAACTCCTGGTGTTGTTCTTGATCCTTATAGTGGTTCAGGAACTACTGGTCTTGCAGCAACTCTTCTTGGTCATGACTATATTGGTTTTGATCTTTCTGATGATTATCATGCCATGGCAAGAGAAAGAATCAACAACCCATCTAAAAGAGATCTTGAAAAGTTTACTGAAGAATGTGGTGTTGAGGTAAATACAGAAAGAGATATCTTTACGCTACTTTCTTGATGGAAGAATTTTTTAAAGATCTAATCAAGATCTACAAACAACATGTAAGAATCAAACAACTTAAAAGAAATACCATAGAGAATTTTTGTAGATTCTATGTAAGTTTTGTAGATCAAGATAAAGATCCAAAGGATAAGAAAGATAAATATTTACAAGTAAAGAAACTTGGTTTGCAATATATTCAGCAAAACCAAGATTTGATATATACAGAAATTAATAAATGAAGAAGTTTTCTGAATTTATAGTAGAAGCAAGAAGTTCCCAAGCTGCTCAAAAAGCACACAAGCTTGGGTTAGTTGGTGATGGGCATGGATACTGGATTGATAAACAACAGAAGCGTGTAGCAAGAACATTCAAAGGACAGCTTGAATTTATATCTGGTAAAAAGAAAGGTAAAGGTGGTGATGGTGAGGAGCAGGATAATCAAGAACCATCAAGAGGAAAACCTGGAAAGTTCAAAGGTCAGAAACCTGGCAAGAAAAGATTAGGAGCAAAGGCACCACAACCATCAGGTCAGAAAAAAGCAGCACCACAACCACCAGCAGGATCAAGAGGTGCAGGGCAGCAACCAGCAGGTCAGGCACCCAAGAAAGATTCGAGAGGTGATGTTATTACTGTGGTGTTTGGTAAGTTCAATCCTCCAACCAAGTCACATAAGAAAGTATTTGATTCTGCAAAAACAACTGCATCTGGTGGAGTATTCTATATCTTCCCAAGTAGAACACAAGATGGGAAGAAGAATCCATTAGATCCTGAAACAAAGATTGCATACATGATGGAGATGTTCCCAGAGTATGCAGATAATATTATGGATAGTGATCAGTTCAATACTATCTTTGATGTATTGCAGCATATGAACAAAGAAGGATACACTGGTGTTAATATTGTTTGTGGGGCAGAAAGAGTTTCTGAAATTGACAATCTTGCCAATAAGAATAATGGTCAGTTGTATGACTTTACATCTATTAATGTAGTATCTGCTGGTGCAAAAGATCCAGAGACAGATTCTGATGTAGCAAGAAAAGCAGCAGCACAAGGTGATTTTGAATCATTCAAGAAAGCATTCCCACCATCATTCAAGAAAGCAAAGCAACTCTTTACTGACCTTCAACAAACTATGAATGTCAAGGAAGGTTATAATATGTGGGAGATTGCTCCTGATTATGATTGGAAAGGTCTCAGAGAAAACTATGTCTTTGGTCATCTGTATAAAGTAGGATCAAAAGTAGAAAGTTGTAATACAGGATTAAGAGGTGAAGTGATTAGATCTGGTGCTAATCATTTAATCTGTGTCACAGAAGATGGCATTATGTTTAAGTCCTGGATTAAAGATGTTTGTGAATATACAGAAGTCAAGATGGATAGTATGACAAGAGAACCTGGAAAACCAAATACTCTTGTAGGTACAACAGGTTATACAAAGTATGTTTCTTCTATGACCCCAGGTGCAACAGTAGGATCTATAAATAAAAAAAGGAAAGTATTATCTAAAAGTAAATGACTAACATTTGGGCAGATTCATATAAAGAAATTAGAAAACCATTTTTTGATACAGAATCTCTTGAAGAAGAGAGGGTAAAGAAAGATTATGATGGAGATGGTAAGATTGAATCTGGTGCTAAAGAATATCGTGGTGCAGTTCATAATGCTATCCAGAAGAAGAGGGGTGGCAAACCAGATGGTCAAGATACTTCCAGTGTAAAGGAAGAAGTAGAAGAAGTTGAGTCAGTTGATGAAGGTATGACTCTCCAAGATTACAAGAAAAAAAGAAGTGCTCTCAAGCAAAAAGAAAAGAGAGCATCAGATAAGATTGCTCCTACTCGTAGAGCAGGTATTCATACACCAGACCACGCACCTGAGAGAGCAGCAAGACATCGTGCTAATGTAGATCCTGACTTTGAGGGTAATGATGAGAGAAATTATCCTGGTGGTAAGTTAAATCCAAAGAAAGTGCGTAAAGCAAGGGCACTTGGAGAACTTGGTGAGGAAATGAAACCACTTCCTAGAACCAAGATGTTTCGTAAGGCAGGAAATCTTGGTAGAGATATTGTTTCTCCTGCAACTGGAGAAAAAGATCGTCAAAAGAAATATGATCGATCAAAGAAAATTATAAGTCAACTTAATAAAGAAGAGGCAGAAACAATCACAGAAGTTGATTCATGCTCAACTTCTAAGAAAGTTGATGTAATGAAAGGTGGTAAGAAAAATAAAGTTACAATCAATCCTCCAATTAGAGAAGAAGTTGAAGCATGGATTGGGGAACTGGTAGAAGAAGGTTATGACATTTCTGAATTCACCATGGATGAAATGATTGAGATTTATGAGTCAGTAG
>Ga0194117_10004791_pt1 | contig 12683 bp, 7 predicted proteins | sample TA2MahsurfametaG_FD_160579 | JGI IMG/M metagenome (GOLD analysis project Ga0194117, IMG submission 160579) | Freshwater microbial communities from Lake Tanganyika, Tanzania - TA2015009 Mahale N1 surface | ecosystem: Environmental > Aquatic > Freshwater > Lake | place: Tanzania: Lake Tanganyika...
GGGGTTGATTGTGAAATATTCTTTAGTTATATTTTCGATTAATGAAAAAAGAAACAAGTGCAAAAGGGTTATTGCTGTACGAAGAGGTCCTTCAAAAAAATTTCGAAATCATCTAAACTTTCCTCAACAAATTCCCTGCCATCTTCAAAAGTATGTCTATCCAAACATAGAACAAGATAATTTTTAAGAATCACTCAGAAAGATCAACGATAGTAATACTCAGATAACTTAGAATTATTTGCTTTAGACCACGATAACGATAAGTATCGTTAGGAAATACACATGAGTATAAATATTTTGGACAAAAAAATACTTCATCTCAAGGAGAACTCTGCAAGGAATAATCGAAGCAGCTCTAAGTTTAGCCAAGAAATGGCACCCTTAGAATAACGCAAAAACAGTATATTTAGAATTAGCACTACAAAGGAACAGAAATAGCCTCCTCCTACTATTTCCAAAGAAAAAATTTAGCTACTATCATAAATTGATAAAAGACAGCAGTAGAATATCAAAAAAATATCGTAGCTTTAAGATCACATCTTGCAGATGCAGGAAAAAATCAATTTTATGTCCATAATCAACAGTAAAACTGAACAATCAGTTGACAAAATTATAGAGTAAAAAGTAGACAAAAACATCTTTTAGCAGCTCGCTCGCTCATTTTAATGCCGATTCTAAAAAGAAATCAAGTAACTTGTAGAAAACAAATACAAAAAATGTTAGCAACTCATAAACTAACGATTCTAATATTTGGAAAGCACTTTTAAATCAGAAATAGAAAGAGATCTAAGTACTCTCAAACTTGAGTTGCTGGCTGAACTTTAAAAAAAAGCAGCTATCTTATAGTTCAGAGATTAGTTGAAGTAAATAAAGACAGTCATTGAAAGAATGGTCAATTAGTCCATTGAATCTTTCGCGAGCAAAGAGGAAACCAAAAAAGCTCTACAGCTTTTTTAGAAAAAATTCGCCAAAGTATAGCTAGTAATTGAATAATTATTGCTTTAAAACCTAAAGATTCCAAATACGTCGTCAACTCCTGACATCTTTGTGAGTGCCCGCAAGTAGAAAGACAGTTTAATGAATAATTTCGGTCGTAAGCGCAGAGCAAATTAAAAATGAACATGATTAATTGAATATTTAAATCATTTTTCAAAAGTTATTATTGAGAATAATACTTCTTATCTTTTTCTTTATCTCCTTGAATTATGTATCTTAGTTGTCCTCACTAATCATATGCTCAAGTGTCATCTTAATTGATTATTACCTAAATTGCAGTGCTATTTTTTATCTCTCAATGTTGAGATATTTCTGTCGCAGTTCGACCAACTCAAGCTAGATTTGCTATTTTTCTTGATCACTCAGATTCAACTCATAATTTTCTTTCTTCACCTATTCGTAGTCTATTATTTTGTTTTCGAATAAAAATTTTAGTTATTCGATTTACTCGTTCAGCTTTGCGATTTCTTACTCTTTGGCTTTTATTTCGTTTTTGTATTACAGTGCTGTTGCAATGAGTGCATCCAAATTTATGCCCCAGATGTCCAAACATTCTTCGTTCATTCGAATATACTTCGATAATAAAGTTTGATTGTTCGCGATTATTTTGTCATTATTTTGCAGTTACTTGACCAAGTCAGTCAAACTATTGCTTTTATGATTGATCTCATTCTTTAAATTCGATATCTCTTTCATGCTTATACTCAGTTCGTTTCTAAGTTTTCTATTCTCGTTTTTTATGTTTTCAATTTAAGATTCTGCCTATTTGATCATCATTTTTGTAAGTGACTCGCCTTGTAACTTTTTTCTTTATTGGTCCATCAACATGAATTTTTATTTTTATAGAGTTACTATGGTTTATTTATATTGCATGTTTTCTTGATCCTTTTTCTTTAGAGAAACTTATATATCTTCCATTTTACGTGTTACAAAGCTAAGTTTTTCAGAATTTAGGCTCAATTATCTCTGTGATTTTTCATATTAAACTTTAAAGTTGAACTCACTTTCGATTTGTCTGCTTAGTGATTATTTTCTCTTATCAATTTATTTCTGGAGATCATTATACAGTTTTTTGATTGTGGTATACTCTGATTTCAAAGTCTCAATTTACAGATCCTTTTCTTCTATTTTCATGATCAACTCTTCCTCTCTATTCTTAGCAACTTAGATCTATTTCTTTAGAGCTTTATTTGACTACACTAATCGATTTATTTCGTGATTCTTCCTCTATGCAAAAATTTGATTTTATTTATCAAGATTGGCTATTTTGGATTGATAGTTTTCAATCTCCTCTTTTTTGCTGTCTTTAAGAGTCAGCTCCATTATCTTCTCCTCATATGCCAAAATAGTCTACTTTAATTACTCGATTCTTTTTTATTTTAGTTTTATTTTTTACTCATATCTCTTCCCAATTTTATCATCACCAATCTAAGATTGCCGAGAACCTTTCAATCTACTAATAGCTGCATTCTATCGATTCTCTCTCGCATATTTTATTGAAGTTAGTTCCTTACTCATTGCACTCAATTATTCCTCCAGATTATGCATATTTTTATCATATGTCAACTACATTTATCTCATCTCGTTTCTTAGCTTATTCACTTACATTGTATACATCTATCCCTCCTAAGCTAGTTGAGATCTTGCACTTGTCAGTTCATCGGTTAGTTACTCCACTTATCTTTGCAACATGATTAAACCTTAATTGAGTTACTATAACCTACGAAGCTTTTACATGAACTCTTCCTACAATTTCATATTTTTAGCTTTTAGTTCCTTTATTTGTGATTTAAAAGCATTTTCAGCTTCCCTCTACTTTTGTCGGTTGATTTCATTAATCTCTTCAATTTTATTTTCCAGTTTTTGTATTTTTCTCTTACTATCCTGGCTATTAAACCCTTCAAGTTCTTTCAATCGATTGATTTAAAGTTCATTCGCTAGCAATTTGTTATTTAGTGCCTGTAATTATTCACATAATTTTTCAATATTTTGATCTTTTTAATCAATTAAAGCTTTGTATTTCTCAAGCATTCTCTTATTCTCAATTTTTTATTCGCTATGCACTTCACTCAATTCTTGATATCTTTTGCTCACTTCATCAAATCTTTGTAGAAGCATGACATTTTCAGTGCTCTTCCCTTATTGATTTCTCAAACTTTAGTTAAATCTTATCTCTATTCTTCTACATTCTTATCTCGAAACTTTCAATTAATCAGTTAGCTCCAGGGTTCTTTTTTCTAGCATAGATTTCTATTTCTAAAGTTTTTTATTTTTCTATCTAAGTTTTTCAAGTTCAGCTAGCTAAAGTTGTGCCTCAAGATAGTCTTCATTAGCTTTATGCACACTAACTCTTAATTTTTAATTTTAGCTGTAAAGAGTTAACAGTTAAGCCTCCATTTTTTGTCTCTTAGCTGCACTTGATTCATCTAATTCCTGAATAATTTTAGCAAATTCAGTTTTCTTTATTCTATCTTCATGTTATTTTAAGTCCCTCAAAGCTTGGTCGATATCTTCACGGGTATAAACATATTTTTAAAGATGAATGTTATACTCTTAAGAGATCTGGTGAACTTTCTCTTCTAATGAATCAATAGTTTCGTGACTTTTGTAGACCTCCTGTTCCAACTTCTGTTTGTCATCGAAGCTTATTTAGAATTGAGTTAATTTCAACTTCAAGTTTTTAATGTCATACAGAAATCTCTAGTTCTGCTACTCGAGTACTTGCATTTTTTCACTAACAATACGTTAATTATCAATCTACTTCTTCAACCTATTTATCAAAATCTTGCTTTTTTCTTATTCATCCATGTAATTTTTTATAATAGAGTCTTGTAAAGTGATTTTGTTATTGTTCTATTCAATAGATTCTGTTAGTTTTTGGTTATGATTCATTAAGTCTTGATTTTCTGCTTACAATTTTTAATAACTAACTTTTAGTAGCTAGTTTTGGTCAAAAAATTATGAGTTATGTATTTTCAGTCTCTAATTTTCTCGTTGATACTATTCTACAATCTACTTTACACTGATTATTTATTAAATGTATCTTTTTAGTTTCTACCCATATGTTTGCTTACGTTATTCGAGGTTCTTCTTAGCCTATTTGTCAGCTACCTCTAATTTTTATTTCAATAAGCGGATATTTTCTTAATTTTACCTATTTTTCCTTTCGAATTTACTTCTTTAAATCTATAGTTTCTACATTTCGTTTCGATATTACCTCTACCTGCCTTGCTTCATTTCTGTCGAGTCATTCATCTTATTTTTGAGTTTCTCCATCTATTTGTTAATCTTCACTATCTCAGTCTACTTCTTAGAAATATTTTACTCCAATTTAACAACTTCATCTAGTATTTTCTTTCTTTATATGAAAAATTAGCTTTGGCTTTTCCTCACTTATCCTAACTATTATAAAGTTTTTTTATTTACCTATTTTAATCTTTTACTTTATTATTGCCATTCTTCTATTTCTCTTTTATATCTTTGCTATTTTCGCTTTAAATCATCGGCTTCTCTTTAATTCTATGATGCTCTAGATTCAAGCTCATGGTTTGCTTTTGTAGTCTAGGCCAATTTTTTTCTAATAAGTCTGATTTACTATTCAAAAGAATCTTTTTAGAGTCTAACTTGATTCAGGGTTTTCGATACCTAAAGTACCTTCCTATTAGCATCTTAAATTTCACTTTGTAACTCCTGTATAGATCTAGGAACAGTTTTTTTCCTTTCTTTTTCTTACAACTAATCATAAGCTCTCTTGATCCTCTTAATCTAGTTAGTCAGTTCTTAATTTTCTCTTTGTCTTTGATCATATCTAAGTTTAAGCTCAAGATATTTTTATTTTTACTCACTAACTTTTCCTTATAAAACTTGGATACTTTGTTTAAGTGTATTTTCTCCTCCAAAAGATAACTGATAAGCATCTTGCCTTTTTTACAATACTTTATTTTAGAGAAGCATATTGCTATTCTGCCCGAGTTATGCTTTCAGATAATTTCCTTATTTGTTCAAATCTTTGATTTCATTTTATAAAATTTCTATTTTCTGTTATTTTTTAGCTAAGGTATTTTATAACGACTAAATTTTTTTTCTTAGACCTTACCTTTATAATTAAAGCTTGTCTATTTTCCCAATTAGCTAATAATTTTCAGTTAACGATTTGAATTCTAAGACTCTTTTAGACTCAGAGTTGGGATAAGAAGGTTATTGTGGGATTTTATTTTAAATAAAATTGGGAGATTAAGTTTTTTTGTCAACAGTTTTAAGTGATTTCTCCTTTAAAATCTCTTTTTCTTTCTCATTGCTTTCCGCTTCAATTGCTTATTTATTACTTTAAAGCTTCCTCTTGATTTTTACCTCATTTTTAGTTTAGATTTCTTGTTTTAATCCCTAAACTTCGGTCTATAGTTTATGAATTTGATTTTCTAGTTCTGTAATTTTTTTCTTTAACTTAACTTCTTGTTTCTAATTCTTAGTTTTGATTTTTTCTTGGTTGTTTTTTAATTCTTTATTTTCTTATTAAAGCTCTTCTATTTTGTTCAACAACTACTATTGATTTTTATTCTCCTCAAGATTTACTTATACTACTTTAATTCTATTTAATTTCTTTTTGCTACTGATCTCCTTACTATCAATTAGTAAATTATTATTTTCTTACTCATCTTCATTTTTTATGGCTTATTTCATCTCAGTTTTAGCTTTTTCCTTATGATTGATTTTTTTTTATGGCTCATCTTCATTTTAACCGACTTACTAGATTGTAACTTTCTTAATTTTATTTAAATCTTTTAAATTATTTTTTTCAAAATTTTAAGCAATTTATTATTCTGATAATCTAAAAGATTATAAAAATTGCTCATTTCTTGATTTTTTCTTGAGTTTGAGTTTACTAGTATTTTTTATTTCTCCTGACTTCTTCTTATTGAGAATTTAAAAAATAGAGTAACCATCTTACTACTATTAATTTTAGTCATTGAGGCTTTGAACTTCCTATATCTTTATTTAGGATTTTTCTTAAGATGAATCTATAACAATATGTTTCATTAGAGTTTTTTTATCTTTTAATTTTTTCTTAGGAATTATCAATTATTCCTCTTCTTGATCATTTTCTTACTCCGGATCCTATTATATTTACTAAATAGATAAGTCCTTTCTGAGTAGTTTCTTTTGACTTTTTATGATGTTCGTATCTTCTCTGTTGATTTCATCCTGATGAACTTTAAATTTAAATGCCTAAAATTACTCCTTTATTAAAGCCTTTTACTGTAAGATTTGGAAGATTTATTTTTACTGCTTATCATGATCCTCTTTAAATAGTTTTTAGGTCTCTTCAATTTATGATTTATGATTGTCTATAATCGTGGCTATCTCCTTTTCATAATCATTTCTCATACTAACATAATTTTCTTCGAGCTCTTCCTTTTCTTTTTTTAGCATCTCAATTTCATCTTCGAACATGTGTTTATTACTTTAACTCAAAATGAAATACTCTCCTTTCATTTTTTATATTTCCTCATGTGATTTTATAGATAATTCTTTTAGTTAGTTGTTTAATTGCATATTTTCGACTTACAGATGATTACACTTATTGATGTATTCAGATAGTTTTTAAGAAAGCTCAGATTGATTTTTCTTATATTGTTAACTAGCTTCAGTCAACTGCTTATTTTGTTACTAAATTAGCATTTTGAAATGAGAGTTTTATTGCTAGATAGATTTTAATTCCAATTATATTGTAGATTTCTCTGAATCTAGTTCGAAAATTTGTTTTCTTAACTATGCTTCCTCTCTTAATATCTATTGATATCTCTAATTTAACTGATCAAATGTTATTCTATCAGATTCCATTTGTGTTTCCATTAATTTCTTAGTTTCCTTTAACTATAGATCATGTCTTTCGATTACTCCGCTAATTTATATCCTTAAAGCATCAAGTTAAGTCTGTTTTCTCATATTTTCAGATTATAGTTCTTGAATCTTGAAATTTGATTGTTAAAACTATTGATTTAATTGATTTTTCTCTACCTCCCCGTTGTAAACTGTAGTTTTTAACTCTTATATATTTTTTTCTTTCTCTTCTATGAAATTCTGTAAAGAATTGATCTGCTCTTACTTGATTTGATTTTCATCTTTCAAACCTTGAATCAAAGCTTTATCATCCTCAATAGTTAATTATAATTCTGCTATTTTAATACTCAAACTATTTTTGTCCAGAGAGTATCTTTATTAATCTTATTTACTCTTTTATTATAAATTTTTCAAATTCAACTTTTACTGCTATAACTATTCGTTCAGCCTATTAATCTCGTCATTTAGCTGGATCATAGTCTGCTATCTGTCATGCAGCTTTTCATTTGAATTCTTCAGTTATTAATCCGCCATCATCTTATGCTTTTACATATCATCAATCAACCCCTCATAACTCTAAGTCTGCTGTCTGACGTACTCTTAATTAGCTTGCTTAAGCTATCTCAATTCTTCCTCATACTAATATTTCTAGCTGATGAGGTCTTGCATCATTTTCGTATTGAGCTCATAGTTACGATTGAAAGATGATACAAGTTGCTGTATTTATTCCTTATACACAGACTATCTCATTTAGATTTTCAGTTAAAAGTAATCCCTTTGTTTAGCCAAATCTTTTATCATTCGATCTGTTATTTTTGACAACTAATCTTCCAGTTTTTTGATTCTTTATAACCCACTATTTCTTTCTTCTTTAAGTTTACTCACCAAAAAATTCAAGTCCTAAAGTTATTTGGTTAGTCTCAAAACTTAGTCTTTATCATTTCCCATTTTATTAGAACCCCTTTTCAAAAACTTGGCGCCCTAATCTTCAGAAGTTTCTTAAACTTACGATCTCAATCTATGAAATTTCTCTAATTTCATAACTCCTTTTCTCTTTACTCTCAACTTGACGGTACCTGCTCCTATTCCTATTTGCATTTCTCTGAAGTCTGCAGTCCATTAATTAATCATAATTTTCACTCTATCGATCTACTAGCCTGCTCCATTAAAGAGTATTAAATGAGTCTAAGTTAGAAAAATGTACATGTCGTTCTAGAGGTACATTTCCTTGCTGGTAAACTTTTAAACTGAGAGTAAGTGAATCTTTTGGGGATACCGGATCGTCGTTAGTAATTTGATACTTGTTGGACTGAGTACTTTTCTTGCCTTTTTTCCAAACGAAGTAAAAAGTTCCTCTGGCTTTGAACGAAAATGATTAGATAACTAGCTCACAGTTATTCAAATAGACAACTTATTCGGTTTTGTTTGTCATATATAAATAAATATTAAGCTTTGAATACTATATAAGAACGCTGATACTTCATCGTTCTCTCCAAATATAAAAAACCTTAAGTTCTAATTTATCTTTTTGGACTATACATTCTCTAAAAGTGGTATTTTTATAGTTTAATGTCAAAAAGATCAAACTTGCTTTTAATTTCTTTAATTTCCAAATATAAGTAAAGAAACAAACTTTCAATAACTACTTTATGTTTTATATTCCATTCCCATAATTTAATATCATAATTTGTAGCAATAATCATAGATGAGTTTTCTTCATGTAGAGTTTGATTCGAATCCAGACTAAAAACTACTCCCTTTATTCTCCATCTACGAGGCTCTATTCACCAAATTCATTAAAACTGTATTTTTGTATTCGATGTAAGCTTCCTTCTGCTCCATTTTACCCTCCAGGATCAAATATCGTAAATATCTCTCTTTGGTGAACCAGATAAAAAATTACTTAAATGCTGCCTTTACAGGTTTTTACCATTACTAGTTCGCAATGAATAGACTAGGGATGTGACTGGGACCAGTTATCCTCTCAATTTTGCCCAAATAATAAGTTTTTGATTTATTGTAGTCACAATTATGCTTACTGCATAGCTATTACACCTTTAATTTGTAGTTTACACTAAGATACTCTCTAAGTATCTTCTTTGTTATGTACCCACATATATTTTTTTTGTAATCGCATGGCTTCTTAACCTTCCTTTTCTTTTACTTAGGTTTGAAGATTTTAGGGCATTCACTCTGGTCTTGGTTATTAGGGTTGAATGGAAAGATAAGAGGTCGCTCACCATAACTTGGAGCTCGAATCAGTTCTGCAAAAAGGGAGTCATTTGATTTTTGGCGAGGGAGTAAATCTGGAAGAAATAAATTAGGTTCATATGACTCAGAAAGATCGAATTAATGCTGATGCATTGGAATATTATAAAAAGGTTTCAATTTTATACCATAAAAACTACATTCTGCTTATTTCTGGTAATTTATTCTATAAAAAGTATTTGCGAAGACCCACAAAAAGATAAAATCAAATATCTCTCATATATCACTTAAATCACTCTCAAAAATTGGATTTTAATAACTTATAATTGATTGTTAACCAAAAAGGATGTTTTGTTTTTTTATATTCTTAGGAGATGCTGATCACAATAAACAAAAAATTGATATTTATAAATATAAAATAGATAATTTAAGAATGTTTGAGTATTAAATTTACATCGGAATGGTAAAGTCAGTGAGCTCTGCAAAAATATCAATAAATTTATCTTATATTTTTCATCCACACTTATAAAAACAACAATCAACCCACATGGCTTAGAGAAAACAATCTTTCTTCTTCTCTTGAAATTGCTCATTATAATTTTTTTAGAAGGATGAAAAGTGATTTAGCAGCCTACATATATCAACTTCAAAAAACGTAAAAGAAATATAAAAATAAAATAATTTCTTTACCTATATAGGTTATTTAAGTTGAAGTAAGCCAATCAAGAGCTAAGATACTTGATGCATTTTAAAAATAATTTATCCTTGGAAGTTTAGAAAATAATATCATCGAAGCGACACAATCAGAAAGTCACAAGAGATTGAATACTAAAAAATTTGTTTGAGGGATAAAAATACATGCATCGAAGAAAGATTTTTATCACTTTTATATTTTAACTGGAAAGAGATGATCAAAGACTATTATGTATGATGAATATGTAGGTATCAACTGCTAATTTTTACCTTCTGAAATCTTTCGCTAACCTATTGACACATCAATAATACATCTAAAAGAATATTACTTGCCAAAGTCCTGATAGTGATCATCAGTAAAGACGAAGTATTCAATAATTGTCTGCTAAATATATATAAAATTCAAGTTATAAAAAACTCATCAGAGAAGCTCTCATTTTCATTTTGAAGCGGAATACGGGTTATAAGCTTTAAACAGTAGTTTATTGGCTTGGAAATGAAATGTTTCTGTAAAAAAAAGCATTAGAATTAAGATCCATTATTATAAAAATGAGCCAATCAAATTTAAGATAAATTTATCTGCGATACCCCGCCCTTCATATTTCAAGCCGGTCTATAAAACATATTAGCAAGTTAAACAAATGGCAGGACAAGGAAAAGGAGGAAAAGGAGTTGCAGGAAAAGGAAAAGTCGGAACCAAGAGAACCGCCACCAAGAGACACGCCAGAGCCTCAATTGAAGGCATCACCAAACCCGCCATCAGAAGATTGGCCAGAAGAGGAGGTGTCAAGAGAATCTCATCTTTCATCTATGATGACTCCAGACAAGTCCTCAAGGGATTCCTCGAGGGTATTGTCAGAGATGCCGTCACCTACACTGAGCACGCTAGAAGAAAAACCGTCACTGCTATGGACGTCGTTTACGCCCTCAAGAGACAAGGCAGAACTATCTACGGTTTCGGAGGTTGATTTCTATAATCAATGCATCAGTGCAACTTTTCTTATTAGATTTTGTTCTCTAACTTATTAATCAAACCACAAGCCAACATTATAAAGTATCTGTAAAAAAACAAGCTAAGGTAAAGGAGAAATTAAATCAAAACTGATATACTTTCATCAATGGGTTAGAATTTTTATCCCTGTAATTAAAATGTATTGTATATCCAATTTCAAAGCTTGATAGTTCTTCTCTTGACTTTACAATCCTAACCAACTCCATGAATGTAAAGATATGAATTAAATCATAATCTTTTTTTTGGTATTTCTAATAATGCTAAGCTGTAATACAGTTAGAAAAATACAAAACACGTGCTTTTATATATCTTTAATGTCGAATTCTAAGTCACCAAAAAAAGATTCAATTCCTCCCCCCGTTGATCTCGATCCTTAAATGAAGGAAAGAGCACGCAAAGCACAAGCTCAACACTCCAAAAAGAAAGAAGACCTGCTTGATAAATACTCTTATCATATCGTCTCTGGTATTCTCATCCTTCTCTTCTTAATTGCACTTTTCAACTCACTTTGGAAATCAGGTCCTGACGTTTATACTACCCTAGTTAATGACCAAGACTATATCGCCAAAATCAACTCACAAGATCTTAGCTTCAAAGTTGGAGCTACCAACATGTTCGAAGGCTACACATTAGTTGATGCCAAAAAAACCATCAATGTTCAATCATCTAACAAGCAACAGCTTTACAAATGTAACCCTGCTGGCAAAGATACTATTATTCCTGATTCTTATAACTTCCGAACTGAATATCCCCAATGTGCCAAACCTATCTATACCCAAGGTAACTGCTCTTCTTCATATTCAATTGCAGCTGCTACTGCCATTTCAGATAGAATTTGCAAACAAAGTAATGGAGAAAATACTTTCTAAGTATCACCTCAAAGCCCAATTTTCTGTGATAAATTCATCAACTCTCAATGCAAAGGAGGATTCATTTCAAGAACCCTAGACTATGCTAAACTATATGGCCTTGTTGATACTAACTGCTTACCTTACAATTCAGCTTCTGAGGATACTCCCTAGACCTGCCAAGAGAAATTGAGAGATTGTAAGAGAATCAATATCGGAGACTATTGTGTATCTTCATAAACTGAAAATATCAAGTTATAAATCTTCCACTATGGTCCAGTTGTCACTACTATCCCAATTTATAGAGATTTCCTCATTTACAAAGAAGGACTCTATCAAGTTTACCCTAAAAATCAAAGATTCTCAACTTAGCATGCAGTCAAAATCATCGGATGGGATTTAATTAACGGTAAAAATGCTTGGATTATCGAAAATTCTTGGGGAACTGATTGGGGAGTCAATGGTACTGCGTAAATTTTTATCTATTTAGTTACGTCGTTGCTTAATCTGAAGAACTCCATTTGGAAAGATTCACCTTAGCAATCGCCCTTAATCAAGAGGCTGAGTCCTAGACTGAGGCCATCGAGACTGAGACTCTCTAGACTGAAGAACTTGACCAAGCCTAGACAGAATAAGTTCAAGAAATTGATCTCTGATGTACATTCACACTTCTTACATAATAAATTAAAATAACAACAATTATAATAAGAACATAATACAACAATGTTTTTCCCTGATGATTAATGTGAGAAAAAAGTATAAGAAAAGATCGTAAAACTTTTTAAACTTAGATTTATGTATATGAAACAAATTCTACTAATCGGAAACCTCATGAATTAAAAGTCACTCATAAGAGACTTTCTTTTAATGATGTTAAGAAGACACTAGGAACTAATGTTCTAAGGTTGTTCAATTCGGATGGAGCTGAGTATTTCGAAGATGATCTTAAGTATATCAAACATAAAACTGTTCTATATGCCACCAAAGGAGAAGACTTTGATTCCAGTAGCTGCTTTGGCTAGTATTAAATTGGAAAAAAACTTGGAGAAGGTGGTTTTGGGAACGTATTTTTAGCAAAAAACCCC
>Ga0194117_10004796_pt1 | contig 12676 bp, 3 predicted proteins | sample TA2MahsurfametaG_FD_160579 | JGI IMG/M metagenome (GOLD analysis project Ga0194117, IMG submission 160579) | Freshwater microbial communities from Lake Tanganyika, Tanzania - TA2015009 Mahale N1 surface | ecosystem: Environmental > Aquatic > Freshwater > Lake | place: Tanzania: Lake Tanganyika...
TTTAAAATCAGGGATAAGAGTGATTGGAGTAGTATTTTATCTCCAACCGAAAGTATTTAAAAACTTAAAAATTAACAGCTTTTCTAAGAAAAATTTGGAGATGCTAGACTAGCTTTCAGAAGCATAGCTTCACAATCTGCTTATAACCCAATGGCAGCAACTCAATTCCGCACGAGAGATAAAAGCAAGTAGTTACATGTTCATAATATGAGATTCTCAAAAAAATCTCAAAGTTTTAGTGAGAAGAAAAAAACTAAAGAAAGTTCAATAGCTCGTGCTTCAAATTATCATCTACGATCCGAGCCTTCAAATGATTTAGAATTAAAAAGGGTAAGCTCTAATAATTCTCATATTGATGAAGAAATCAAATCACATGCTTTTTCGATGGTTTCTGTAGGTTAGCAGCATCGATTTCTCGGAGATGAAGTTTAGTCAAATGTAAGTAATCCCAAAGAAGTGGTAAATACCCAAACGAAAGAAGGTAACAGTAAAAAAGTTTATTTCAAACAAGTAATAGATTTATAACAAAATTCAAGATAACCTCAAATTAGGAAATCTCTACATCAAATCTTAGTAAGATTCGGAATTAGTCGCATCAAAGACATAAAAAAACAAGCTATGTATTAGACTGACAATTTGGAATCAGAGGATTTCTGATTGTTCTCCCTTGATCAATTACAATTATCTATACAAAAACATTTAGATAGATATTAATAGAAAGGAATATGACACACTTATCACTAATGAATTAGATATTTCTCACATAACTGCTTACAAAGTCGTACTTTTATTTTCAATTGTGTGGTTCTTAGGCTTTCTTCCTCTTTTTTTCTTTTCTTTGAAACGCTAACTCTCGGGTCTCGCTAAATAAGAAGAAATTTACTTGCTAAAAACTTGCCATCTTTTCCTCTCAACCTGCGGACAGCATGGCGATGTCTTGATTCATAAATGTATTTAGGCTTTTCTTTATTTTAGTTGCTCAGCTACTAATTTTTGAGATTTCCTTCGCCTTTGCTTTTCAACTACTTCATTTTATACTATTCAATAACTTTTTTTATTCTTCTTTTCATCATTCTGTAATATTGCTTATTGTTGACATGTTTCGCTTCAGGTTAGTTTTGTACATAGTCTACTTAGTGAATATCACCTTGTTCTTATTGATCACTTTCGATGCAGTTATAAATACTTGCTGGTGGTCTTGGCGGCTCATTTAGTAAAGTTTGCAATTGTAGAGAATGAGGATTTACGGCAGGCACATTTCTAGCAGCCATAGATAGAGAGCGTGAGGCCTAGTCAAATGAAAAATTTTGCCATCCATTTGATCCGAATCTTGAAAAGTTAAGCCCGAGAGAAATATCGAGGTCGCGCATTCAAATATAATAAAAGCGAGGGAATTAAATATTTTGGAATTGATAAATACAGTTCAAAGTTGTTTTTATATAATTTGCTCATAAATCAAGATTCTCCTTCATTTTAGTTGGATACAGGGGGATCCTCCATATAGTCGTTGTCATCACTATCATCCTGATCTTATTCTACCTAAATAGCCATATTTTAAATATTTTATTAAAGATTCCCATTTTCATCAAAATTATCAGAAACCCATGCGAATTCTCCGTTTTTATATATTTGTATAGCTTATGGATGTTTCTACTCGTATTCAGGAAAATCTTTTATGCATTTATAAACAAAAGAATCATAAACGAATTGAGGGCATAGTATATTACAGATTGGACAATAAAGTTCAGGTTCTTTGTCTTTTTTCAAGTCAACTAAGACCTACAAGAAGCTCTTGAAATCAAATAGCGCAGCATGAACGCAATTAATACCTCTGACAGGATATTTAATCAAATAGCCTCCAAAATCCTCTGCTTTTAAATTTACAGTCACTTTTCCTTCTTGATCCATAAACTGATTATAGTATTATAAAGGAAAAGACTTGGTATTTTGGAACACTTAAGCTACAATTTGGTCAGTTGTTTTAAGATTGACCAAAAAAATGCCGAAAAAGAACAGTTTATTAGTTGCATCTTTGTCTTAATCTGATTTTAGTGTAATTTAGAAGGAAATAGGATCTTTCGTATCCCTACATAACTACGGCAAAGTTATTTCGGAATGTTTACTTGCTCTTTGTAGCATACCTCCTTGGCTTATGTATTCATCAGAAGGTTTCATATCCTTCTTTTTGTTGTCAAACTTCAGAAAACGTAATTGACATTGCAATCCTTTCTTACGAGCCTAGAATATTTGAGACGATTAATCCATATTTAATTAAACTTTGAGATCTTTGATATGTTTTTACTGCAAGAACCAGCTATATTTGACAGGCTAGTTTACTACTTGACAGTATAATGTATCTCTTTTAAGAGTACAAATGGGGCAAACATTTCTCTCTTTATTTGAATTTGAGGATCTTAAACAGCTAAAATGATAGGAGTATTTGCACTAATAACATTTGAACTTTGGTTATTCTAATCCTTATTTCTTTCCTTCACACACACATTGAATAAATTCATATTTTGTGAATTTTTCAATGAATGAAGGAACCTGGTCTTAGTTAAACAAATTTTAGGATATATTTTTATGATTTTCTTATTTTTTAGGCGCAAAAATATGTTTTGAAGGGTCGATTGGAGGAAAGAATTCTAATTGTTGTTGATAAGGTGATCCTTGCATTGTAAATCGAGGAATTTAGAAAAGCTGAGGTGCCTGCTTATTGTCCAGTATATAGGTTGGATCTTCTTGTGCCTACACTTTAGGGAATGGAGCTGAAAGAGGGAATGGGAAATAGGGAAAAATATTCGTAGTTTGTTGTTGATTGATTTGAGGAGCACTGTTTTTTAAAGTTACATTACTGGCTAAAAAGCCACTTTCATTAACTACCTGTTTGGCTTTTACTTATTTTTTCTGCTGCCTATTGTAGATACTAGGGTTAATTGTCGAAGATTTATAGAGTTGTAAAAGCTTAAGATGAAAAGAACCATACTATGCAGACGTCTAGAAGTGGGGAGTCAACTCATCAAGCTCTTTCTTTAAAAGTGAAACCTGTTACTTTTTGGAAATAGCTGGAAGTTCTTCCCAGACTTTTCTGAAGACATTGTTCAATTTTTAATTAAGTTAATGACCCATAGATCTGAATTTAGGAAGTTGTAAGTAATCTTAAAAGGCTTATCTAAATATAATGGAAAGTACCCTTCTTGAAAAATGATATCTACAATCTTATTCTCAAAGGCTCGAACTATTCCTCCAAATTCCAGTCCTGCATCACTAACCTTAAAAACTCTGCAGAACTACTCAAGTGCCTGTTTAGGTAGTCTTTCAACGACTGAAAGTTATTTGATAGCCTGAATTATGTGTTATCTGTTTATTTTAATGTCCATTTCTCGGCTTATAAACTATTATAATAAATATAAAAAAGATAATGGAAGTTTTAAGTCCAATAAAACATCTCATAAGCACAGGCGCCATTGCCTATACATTTTCTTAATTCATTGAGCATAAATCATCAATTTTATTTTATATATATCATCTAATTCTCTATTCCAATTATTTTTGACTTAACATCATAGAATAGCACTGCACCCACTTTGACCAGCAGCTTATTCCACGCCAAGTTTTGGTTAAATATTTTGAGAAGAAAGGACTTATAAATCTTAATATATAATAAACTTCAAAAGTGGCATTACATCTTTAAATCAAATGAATACCATTTTTTATGACTGTTTGTTAATGATTCAGTCCTAAAAATCAACTTCGTGTTTAAATTATTTTATATTTGGCTATATGAAACTTTGATTTAACTTTTAAAAATAACTAAAATTTCAAAACATACAGTAGATGGTTAAATCGATTAATTCTCTTAAAATTAGTACACTTAATGAATAAAAAAATTAAGGAACGAAAAATAAGTTTAAAAAAATAAACTTTGAAATTTCTAACAATCAACTCATTCTTCTCATAAGTTACATTTACATCCTACTTCCAAAACCTGAAGATCCAAACCCGCCCATCTTAAAACTTCTGCCTCCAGAAGTATCACGTTCTTTTTTTTCAATCTTGTAGCTTGAGACTTCTTCAGACATATTCATAGCCAAAGTGATTAAACTATTGAGTTTCTCTTGGTCTGATTCCTTATGATTGAAGTACATAATTTTGTTTTTGCAGTCATATCTGTACACCTATTGATTTTTATTGATGCCGGTTATAATTTCCATATTTGCAAGGGGTTTATCTTTGATAGACTAAGCCTTTATTCTCCAGTTATTTTATCTGATTTCCTAGCATATGTATTTCTTTAAAGATACATACTTCGCACTTTAATAAACTTATAGCAATCCATCTTTTTTCAAAACGAGTTTCTAAGGTTCTGCCAACTATCCGTATGTTTTCAGACTTAAATAAAATTCTACTTTGAAGGTTAGCTCTAATTTAGCTAATTAGGATATATTAGTGATTGTGCTGTTCTCAATTTTAAAATTCAAAAGCTTCAATCTATCAGTTACTTCAGATTGTATTTAATTTCCCATACTTAGCGCTAAAACAACGATTCTTGAGTTTAAATTCAAAGTTTCCATTGTATCTAAGAATTCTAAGTTTTTTCCTCTTTGAATAAGCTCATAAGCCTTGGAGTACTGCCCAAGTTTTATATAAATATTGCATCCTTCGATCAAAAACTAAGCAATCTTTTTTCTTGAAATATGTCGAAACATTGCACAACGTTCTAACATAGTAATTGCCAATTTTGGAACTTGGAAATTATTGCAAAGAGCAAGAAATAACACATGCAACTCAATATATCCTAAATTTTAATTCAAGACTCTCAATAAAAGTGTACGAAGTGGTGCAAGAATTTTTATCCCATACTGTTGAACAGCTTTCTCAAACATCGATTTCGTTCGATTGAATCCTACCTCATTATAATCACGATAAGATGACCCTTTGAGTGGAACATTATTAACAAAGAAAACCTAAGTATTACATTTCTTACGATTGTTTATAGTTATTTAAAGTAAAGTTCTGCACTTTAGAGTGATAGTTGATCTCTGAATAAACTTATTCCCGCTCCTAAACTAAACATTCGTATCTTAATATTACAAAACAAGAATCAAGTAATTATAAGTACATAAGCACTAATTTATAAAATCATCTTTTAAAAATACAATATCAAAAGGAGAGTTATACTTTAACTATATATTCATAATTATGGATCCAAGTTAAGCTTTTATTTTAATATTCGATAAATTTATTGCCTATGTAAGTTAGTGTCCAGACTGATAGGAAAAAGAAACCATAATTAACACCCTTGGGAATAGTTGGCGGCTTGACTGAAGTTCAATAAGAAGATGAGAAAGAAAAGTAATCAATAAATTATTTAGATAAAGAAAAATCAAGAAACTTTCTCTCATAAATCGTTAGCTAATCTAAACGCTCAAAAGACAAAATGAAGAGCTTACAAAAAAGATTAATAAACAAAAGATGAAGATTGGAAAATCCATTGATCGAGTTTAAAGTCCAGATAAGAATATAGAGCGCGAGAAAAAATAGTTAGCTAATGCCTACAAACAGATTTAAATGTACAAAAATATACTAAAAGATCTGAAGTCAAAAGAAATTTCAACTGAATCGATAGATAAGTACGTAAAATATAAGTAGACTCAACATGCTGTAAAATAAGATAAAATTCTAAGACTCAACTATAGATCAACTGCAGAAAGAGTTGAAATATGTCAAAAATATAAAATAACAACAAGAAAAAGAACTTCATTTGTACTAGAACCAAGATGTAAAGAAATCAGTAAACTAACTTGAAGAATAACTAAAACAACTAAAAGAGAAACTCAAACAGGCAAAAAAGCAAACAAAAAAGAGATAGTAGATGAGTCTCAAACAACATACTTATTTCCTAGAACTCTAAAAGTCATTAAGGAAACATAATGAATAATATTATCCTGGTGTTGGTAGTAAAACAAAAAGAGACACTTCAATTGCAGATGGATAATAAATAACAGAGAGAGAATGGCAAATATTGAAAGCACAATTGATCGATCTCAAGAAGAATCATTAGGAAAATAATAAAAAGATTTAGCTTTTAACGAGACTAAGAAATAAGGAAATAAAATCTTGTGAAGATAATTAAGCGAGACTAAAATAGAAGCATAGAAAACTTCAAACCCTAAAAACTAAATTAAATGAACTTTCTAAGCTTGTTGGAAACTAAAATGAGGAAAGAACAATTAAAAAAGCAACAAGTCCTTCTTAAGAAATAAACAATGAAGATAATAGTAAATTCGAGGTAGTGTTCCAGAATGGGAAGAAGGTATACAAAACAAAGAATCCTGAAGATGAAAGATAAGTAAAACGTTGGATGATTCCTTCAGGTTACATGCAATAGTTCGGAAAAGTTCTCCCTGACTCAGTTTTTTTCTCAGATAAATCATAGCTCAGATCAGCAAAAAAATCAAAAATAACCTCAGTTCAAGTATGGTTTGGTTCAAATGAATACCCTGCAGCTTTTAAATGCTCCTATCAAACAGAATAAAATCGAATTATCTCTGGTCTCACTCCTTTTTCACTTAATTAACTACAAGAGATGTAAGAAAAGCTTATAGAATATAAAGAAGGAGATTATTTAGCAAAAATAACTGGAAAATTCAATTAAGGATTTTTAACCAGCTTAACATTGATCTCAAAGTTTGGCCGCACAGAATAATTCAATCCTAAAGGAATGGGATAAGAATTCCGACTGCAACCACGTCCAAATTAAATTCCAACTTGTGTATTTGGAGCAGCAACCAGAGACATGAGAGGTTCGATAAGACTGTGCTATATTGGATGTTAGTTTATTAGTGATTGGTGATATATTATTTTGAATAATTACGAATAGATAAGTAACAGTATAACTCCCAAAAACAAAATTCTCATTAAATCTGCTGCTTTTTTAAAAGTACTTCTATTTCTTGTATGGCTTTCTCACTATATTAAAGTTTCTATTCACACTGTTAAATTTAGACTTAAAGAAAATCCCTAAAATGTTTTTTCAACTTTTTGACATTTCTTATTTACATGATTTCTAGTCTACCTAAAATAGAACTAAAATCTTTGAGTTGTTCTTTTACTTCGTTGCCAAAAATATCGAATTACTACTTGCACCATTTCTCAATGCTAGTACTGAGTGTTTGAGTCTATTTTACATGCTTTTTGACGTAACTACTAATATTTTTGAGTTTTCGAACATGTACATGGTTTATTCTCTACATTTTGTCGCCCAAAGTACTTATTTTTTATTATATTCTATCAAATTGAGATAAAATATTCGCTTAGACATGTTTGAAGTACATATCCCTTTAGGAATCTTCACTTCTATCACTACTTTTACTCTAAAAAGCATACAATACTTTATCTCTGGCTTCCGATTACTCAGAATAATTCTAACCTTCTGAGGATCTAAATTTAAGAAAAGGTAGCTATGACGCCAACTACTTCAAACTTCCAAAAGAAGAAGAACCGCTTAAAGTATTGAGGGCATCTTAGTTTTAACACATATCTTTATAATTCTTACTGGAATTTTAAATGCATTTCCTAGGATGTGAATTTTCATTGAACTTATAATTTTAGCATTTGAACTTCTGCAAATTTTAATGATAGAACTTAGCTATAAATTTTTCCCAATGTTACTCATTATTTTCTTCTTCTAAAAACTACAAATATGATGGTTTTTTTTACTCCTTTTTGTTTTGATCAGTTTTGACATTAAAAAAGAAGTCCTTCCATCCACTTTCACTCTTCCAATGAGTTGAGGCATACTTTATATTATTTAATTTTGTTCGATGATTGACATCTATTACCAAACTTGCTATTCTGATTTCTTTTTTTGTAAAAAAACACATATCAACAGAGTGAAAGTCGATCCCTTGGATGGGTTAAATATGTGATGGAAATAGAATGAAATCTTCTTTGAGACCTATTTCGATATCAAACAAGAAAAAAGGCTAAGTGGCTGTTCCTTTATAGTAATCGCTATTTATTTTTAGAAGACTATTTCTTCTGGTTTTATTTGAATGAGTTTAAAATATTCTTAGCATTACAAACTCAAACAGAGGATCAACTTTCAATTAAATACTTTCGTTATCTTCAAGAAACAACTACATCTCGATAATTTGCTACAAATCAAAGATATCGTAAACTTTTAAGAACTTCTTCGATTCCATCACCAACAAAAACTCTTTACTCTATCCAATAAAAACTGGATCCTTCAGCACCTTGAAAGCATTTATTTTGACAAAAGGAGCATAAGCTATGACCTTTCCTTATGTGGTGAGAGCTATTGATTCTGAAAACTGCAAAATAAGAATTTATTATTCATAGATTGAAGAGATTACGAAATCCTAAGGCTGTTATTTTTTATCTTATATGTAGATTTTCCTGAATGTTTTTTATTTACTCAAACTGATCACGTCGATTGCATGCTTATTGAGTACATAAATTGATTCATTTGACACCCTCATCTTTATTGTTACATCATGAGAAAGGCAGAGATTTGTTTGCAGTATAATTTATTTCAAATCATCTACTTTTCTTGCCTATAAAAAGCCTGATTTGAATAATATAACTATAAAGGCAGGGTTTTACAAAGAAATAGAAGTAACCTCGCCGCCCTTGATTTTGATTGATTCGCTCCTCGCTTAGAGTGCAATTTGACGTAGGATTAGCTATGTGTTGGTGATAAAGGCAATGCGATTGTGAGTGGATGTGTAGAGAAGTGGTTTTTATTTAATTCTTTCAAAAAGGGCTTCACTGACGATTTGCATAAATTAAATTATGCCAGTTTGATTATTATACTCAATAGCTATCAAATATTATTTTCAGAACTTAACCTTTTTTAATAAGGTTTCTATAATACGACCTATATCTAAGCACAGTTTTGAAAACAGTATATTTTTTATCTTGAATTTTGATTAAACCTTTTGTTTATAATTTAAATAAGAAACTCTGTGAATTTGTATTTTCCTTTATTTTATTTAAATTCAAATACCATCTACTTATTATCGAATAATGTAAGAGCAAAGGAGTTCTTTATTATGATCTAATTAAAGATATTTGATAGATTTTTCAGATAAAATCCACATAATATTTATTAAATGAATTCTCTCAATAGTAGTTATCTTCAAACATCCAAGATGTTCACATAGCCCAATCCCGCAGAAAGACATGCTTCAAACAAAGCCAAACTCTAAACCTTTTTTTCTTAATTACAAAACGGAATCTCATCTTAAACGAAATTTCATCAATTGAGCTCATCTTAATTTAAAGAGATTTATGCACAGCCTCGATATTGGTATGCCTGCAAATTTATGTCGAACTAAGAAAATAGCGCAAACACAATGATTAGAGTCAAAGTCAGTAACAAACAGTTTTGCTAAATAACCAATGATAATAGGGAAATAGCATTTGATTTAATATCTACCTGGGCAGTCGTCATCCAGCCTAAATCTCATTACACGTATATAACCCAGACCATGGAACTTTGTCATGAAATTTAAAGAGAGTTTGAAGAGTAAAACAACACATACTATAAACAGGAAATTAACAGCTATAGAGTTAGGAGCCAAGAGTATTTTGGTTTATTTGTGCCTTGGCATTTCTAAAATGCTACGAGCAGGTTGTGCATTTTAGTGAAGGACAAACTTGATAAGGATAAAATGCTTTTTATTTACAACATCGAGTCTCTAACATGTGAAGAAATCACTTAATCTAACATAAATTCGACTTTTTTAGACTCTAAAAGTGAAACTACTATCTATATGAAAGAAATAATAAAGATCCATCAATGCAAGCAAAAATATGAAAAAGAGTTAGCTCTTTTCAAAAATTCATTCCTAAAATCAGTAAAAAATAGCTTCAAAGATAAAGTACATATTATTCTGTAAGAAGAGAAAAGAAAAGAAGCTGGTGTTTTGGATAATAAAAACCTGGCGACTGCATTTATGGACTATGAACTTAAACAAGCTTAAAATCTCCTTGTCCGTTGGAAAAACTAGTCTGCCAAACTAACTAAAAATAAAAGACTTTTCATAGAAGTACTCTCGATTTGGATTAATAAGTCAAAAATACCCAAAAGTGTTATCCTGAGTTTAAAATCTCTATCTAGAGAGGGGAAAGAATAAATTCAAAGGAAACAATATTTCTATAAAACATTTGATGCTTAGTATGGAATCTATGAGCTTCAAGCCCAATAGAAGAGCAGATGTCTATCATTTGAACTAGAAAAATCAGCCTTTTCTAAGCAAATTTTCATTGAAGTAGAAGTCATTTATCAAAACGGTGAAGTAGCCAAATTCAAAAATACTTTTTTGCACTTCAAACTCGAGGGAAAAGATGCTTTTACACACCAACTCAATCTTTATCTCAATAACGTTGAAAATGAAGTAAGATAAACAGATTGTTTCATTTTCCTCAAAACAAAAGAGTCGAGAGTTCAAACTTTAAACTCAATAATTGAATATCATCAAAGAACAGTTTTTGATCAAGTTGGTCAGATTCCCACCAAATATCGTTCTTCGCTTAATATCGACTACAATCCTAATACCTATGGGATTGTTAAACAGCTTCTTTTGCCTAATAGTCCTTAGAAGATATCAAAAATACCTTATCAGCAATGCTATTTAGCTTTGGTTAATTTCATTCAATAATAAGAAAATAAATCTCAACTGTCTGTAGCCAATATTCCTCCAAATAGCATAGTAAATAAATGTCCAATCAAAGAAAGACTAAGCTTTTACTAAAGGCAGGTCCTCAAACACATAACTGGGGCCAATAGTATTTCTTCCCAAGTTTATCATTCAAGGCTAGCAGGTTCAGGTATGAACCAATAAGAAAAACAGATTGTTACCTTTATACAATCTATTGATCCTCGACTATTCGATGAGTTGTGCAGCAAAGAATTTGTGATAAATCAAATACACTATAAAAATCTTATGGAAGATCTGGCTCACTACAAACCTCTCAACTAAATTTTGGTGCGTCAATCTTTAGTGAAATTTATATATGTAACGAGTAGAGTGTCTCAATTCAAATAGTTCAATTATCCATTGAGATACGTATCAAATTTAGTCCCTATCCTTGAAAAATATGTGGCTATATTGTTCAACAGCAAATCTTCAAACGAATAATAAAACTTAACAAAATAGAAGTATACTGTCAGATTCTTCGTATTTACGCTCATAATTGCTAAAATCTATCCTTATTGTAATAGCAGCTATCTAAAGAAAGATCTTTTGATTGTAAGATCTTTGGTCCTCAAATATCTAGCATATTACAATGATTCTCTCAATAGGGTGCACATAGGCTTATAAAATATTGTGAGCACCCATCTATTGAATCTTTTTACTGACTTGTCCGAAGAACTTACTTTCAGAATATGGGATTTCCTCATTGGGAGCTAAAATACTAATAAAGCGAGACTTGTTGTAGTTTTTACTTTGTTAAGTTATTTAGAAACAACTAAAAATTTACCAATCATCCCGATCAATCAATTCATGAACAAAGTTGAATAGAATTATAATAAACTTATAATTCCAAACTAAGTTGGCTCTAAATAACTAAAAGCAGTTCAAGTCTATTTCTTGAATTAATAGAAGAAAACTAAACGATTATAGAAACTAATCAAAGATAATGCCAAAAGTGTTGCAGATGATAAGTATCTACAGAGAATCATTCTTGGTGATACTCTACTTAAAGAGGAATAACAACAGAAGATTCGTGCACAGTATGAGCATAATAAAGTCGTACAGCTAATTAAAGACTTGTCTTACCCTCTGCCAAGACCCAATTATTTCGGAAAACCAGTTACGGACCTCATCTTTTTTGTTCACAATCTCAACATCCTTTAAAATTTGAACCTGGTTGCCCAGAAATATTGTATAAGGTTCAGTTGTCCAATAGCTAAATAAAAGCAAAAATGTTAACTATTCATAGTGAGTAAAAATCACTTCTACAATGAATCTTTCAAGCTGCCACTTGATCCAGCCAAATCACAAACAATTTAGAGAGAATAAGATAGAATTCTATTGGTTGAAGTGGTCCAAAAAAATGGGGATAAATTATAAAGAGTGTAACTTGTTGGCAAATTGAATCTTTCACATTACCATAAAGATAAAGCATATAAAACTTTGATCGTATTACGACCTATCTACAAACATAATAAAGGAGAAACTATCCTTTCCCTATCCGTTTGCCTGAAGAGCACTTCATTCAATTCCAAACTATAAACTAAGAGCTTCACAAATCTCTAACAATTTACTTTCCCAGTATTCGAGTACTAAATTGGCTATCTCAACTAAAGTATGCACAAGCTGAATGATTTGAATGATGAGTTATAACGTATTAAAAGTCCTTTAGATTAATTTGAAGCTAATCAAAACAAAAGGATTTAAAACTCAGCCATCAATTATGTCGAGAGTAGCTGGCTTTAAAATTCTAAGACAAGTATTTAATAATTAAAAACTATTTTTTATCACATCTTCCCCAACGAAAAAGATAAGGATCTAAAGCTTGAGTTCTCTAAAATCTATTAAATCTTTTCTGAATAAAGAAACATGCAAAATGTTTATCTCACATAAGTACTTACTAAATTGATACTATCTACCAACATAACACGAAAGAAAAAACTGACTTATTT
>Ga0194117_10004797_pt1 | contig 12673 bp, 10 predicted proteins | sample TA2MahsurfametaG_FD_160579 | JGI IMG/M metagenome (GOLD analysis project Ga0194117, IMG submission 160579) | Freshwater microbial communities from Lake Tanganyika, Tanzania - TA2015009 Mahale N1 surface | ecosystem: Environmental > Aquatic > Freshwater > Lake | place: Tanzania: Lake Tanganyika...
GATCGCGCCGAGGATCGCGGCGCGGATCGCTCGCTTGCGCTTGTCGTCGCCCATGCCGTGCAAACTAGCGGCGAGTCGGTGTTCAATCGCAAGGCGAGCAGTCGTTAGCGCGATAGCACGCAAATCGCCACCCAACAGTTTCGCGAACGCATAGGAAAGCTACGTTTTTGGATGCCAGGAATCGTTTTTGAAAAAAGTAGCAAAGTCACTTGCATCTGCCACCGGGGAATCTGATTGTGTTGGTGTCTGGCAATCCAAGAGGCGCCCCGCTCAGCACGCGAGAAGTGCGCCGAAGTATGCCACTCCTTGAGCGACTAATGAGAGCGGGGAAACCCTCGACGAGAGTCCGACGCGGAAGTTTCGTGGTGGGAGCCGGCTAGGCGAGGCTTCTCGGAGTGCGGTTCTCAGGTTCTGACAGGGCTGGGCGAATCTTTCGGAGCTCTTTCAGAACCATTTTCAGGCTGGTCCAGGAGGGTAGGAAAGGGGACGATCAGGGCGGAGCGGAGGAAGATGAGGGCCTCGGAGGGACGGAAAGGACCGAGGAGGGTAGGAAAGGGGCGCAGGAGTCCCTGAAGGGATGGATGGGAAGGAACAACGCGCGGCTGGGATGGACCGCGCACGAACATTGGGGATCTGGCCGAGGCCTAGCGCAAGCTAGGCCTTGTGCTTTTTTGGCGACGATCGACGAAATTAGTCGAATGATACGATAAAATATTGGAAATCAACCCATCTTACATCATTCGTATTGTCTACTATCAACACATTTGGCGAATTTAGACTGGTTTTCATCGAATTTCGTCGAAAATATTATCATATCATTTGAAAACACATCAAATTTCATCGTCAATCATCGATGTTGTTCTAGGTTATAGGTAGATGGTCATTGCATGACATTGAACATGTAGAATTTCAAACGGCAGGCAATCCGCAATGGGCCATCGCATTGCGCCGATAGATTGAAGGCTTCAATCGTGCAGAAGCCATCAAACAAAGTTCCTGTTACGCCACAACGCGCGATCCTGCTGTCGACGGCACTGCTGCTCGCTGCGGTGGTTTCTTCGTGTCGCGACGAGAGTCTGGTGGCGATTGATGCCGATGCCGAGCGCAGGCTTCGGGAGGCAAGCGATTCGATTCAGGAGCCGGCAACGGTTCCACTCCTGAATCAGACAGAGTCCAAGTACCAAGGAACCCCCTTCACAGCGGACAGTCCAGGACTCAACCAACCGCCGACCGTGAATCCGACGGCCGAAGAGTTGGACTACCAGGCGCGGCTGAAGCAGAAGCTTGATGCGGACCGCGTCATTCGCGAGGTCACTTCCGTTTCGCCTCCTCCGCCCGACGCGGAGCGATTCAACCTCTCCAAGAGTTTTCAGTATGCGATCCGCAAAAGCATTGAGTACCGCGTTGCAGAGGAAACCTATTTGCTGATTGCTCTTGATCTCTTGATTCAGCAGCACATCTGGAGTCCCCGTATCTTTGACACCATCAAGCCACAACTGCAGGGGGTGAACGTCAGTGGCTCGCAGTCTGGATCAGCCGTAAACGTCAACAACGCGCAGTCGACAGCACTGCAACTGGTGAATGAGTTTTCAGCGAGACAGAAACTGCCCTATGGCGGTGAGATCAGTGCGTCGATTTTGGCGCAGGCATCCAATGAGTTGCAACAGGCGGTCATTGCAGGTCAGGCCAACTCTATTGATTTCGCGCTCAATCTCAACATTCCACTTCTCCGTGGTGCAGGATTGGTTGCACAGGAGGATCTGATTCAGTCCAAGCGAAATCTCGTCTACGGTGCGCGAGCCTTTGAGGACTTTCGGCGGCGTTTCTACATCGCGATTTTCAGCGATTACCACGATCTCGTCGTGCAGCAGCAGGTGATCGCGAATACGCGTGCCCAGATCGAGAGACTCCGCCTGATCGTCGAGCGCGAGGACGCGCTTGTGGAGAGTGGTCGGCAAGTTGCATTCCAGGCTGACTTGGCGAAGCAACGCGCGCTCTTCGTCATCAACACCCTGGCCACGCTCGAGGAGGTGTACAAACTCGCCGTGGATCGCTTCAAGCTCAGGATCGGCTACGAGACAGATAAGGCGATTGTGATTGAACTGGAGATGCTTGATCTCGACGCACCAACGATCGATCCCGGACAAGCCATCGCTTCAGCGTTCGAATGGCGGTTAGATCTTCAGAACGCGCGAGATCGCGTCATCGATTCAAGGCGCAAGGTCGACAATGCGCGCAACGCGGTCCTCGCGGGCGCAGACTTCTTCGCAACAGCATCACTGCTGAACAATCCCAATGTCTTCAACGGCGTCCAGTTGAGCGACAGCTTCAACGACTGGGCCGTTGGGATGGCGATCGATCTTCCGATTGACCGCACTATCGAAGAAGTCAATGTGCGGAAGGCTCAGGTGCTGTTGGAGCAGGTGGATCGACAGTTCGTTTTTGCCCAAAATACGGCAGCTGTCGAGGTTCGGCAGGCAGCGCGGCGCATCGATCGGGCTCTGTACACCTTGTCACTGCAGGACAAGAACATCGACATCGCGAGGAATCGTCAGACAAGCATCGATACGGCGCCTGATCGTGCGAGTCCCCGAGATCGCACGGAGGCCGTGGAGGAACTGAACCGAGCGGAGAACGAGAGGGCTCGCGCGCTTCGGGAGGTTCAGATCGCCATTCTTGAGTATCTGAAGCAGACTGGGCAGCTGCGCGTTTCGGATGACGGCGAGATCATCGCCTCGCCGGGACTGCAGGTCCGATACCGCCGCGGCCCCGGACTTCTTGCGCAACCTTATGGGATTCCGCCCGCGTGAGGCTACGCTTCGATGCAAATGCAACCCGAAACACCAGTTGATCTTGATGCGCTGCCGAAGCAGCCAACTGCGGGTCGCCGTCTGTGGTCGAGGCCTTGGTTGGTGTGGACCGCGAGTGTGACCGTGATAGTTGCCGCGGCTGCATTCATGTTGGTGCCTTCTGCATCAAAGCGATCGGCCACGACAAGTTCTGCAGAGCGCTTTGATGGGCCGGCGCTCGTCGTTGTCGAGCGCGGCGACTTTGACATGGTGATCCCTGTTTCCGGTGAGTTGTCTGCCCTGCGACAGGTGGAAGTACGCAATCTGTTGGAGGGACGAGCCGTCATCACGGAGATTGTTTCGGAGGGGAAGCGTGTTGCCAAAGGTGATGTGCTTGTTCGCTTTGCGAGCGAAGAGACTGCAGACCGCAATAAGGATTTACAAGACAAGCTCAAGACGGCGCAGACGGAGGCGATCTCAGCGGAGCAGGCGCTGGCGATCAAGCGAAATGAGAAGGCCAGCGAGATGGACAAGGCTCGTTTGCAAGTGCAGCTTGCGGAGCTTGCGCTTGAAGGTTGGCGAAGCGGGGATCAGGTGTCGAAGCGACAACAACTGGCAACGGCGCTCGAAGCAGCGACGATCGATGCGCAGCGGCTGCAGAAGCGTTTTGGAGAGTCCGAGGCGCTTGTGGTGAAGGGCTTCATCAGCCGAGACGAGTTTGAACGCGACCGCATCGCGATGATTCAGGCCGACGCGAAGATGAAGCAGTCTGCACTGGACATCGATGTTTACGAGAAGTTCCAGCGTCCACAAGACGAAGCCAAGCGAAAGTCGGATCTCGATCAGGCCACGGCGGAACTCGGACGAACGGAGCAGCGAAAGGACTCCGAGATTGTGAAGGCGATCTCGGATCTGGAGAGTGCTCAATTCCGTGCCAAGACTGCGCAGGAGCGGCTCGATCAGGGACAGCGGCAACTCGGGAACACGACGATTGACTCACCCACCGAGGGGCTTGTGGTGTACGCGAGCAGCCTTGAATCGGGCGGTTGGGGGCGCGGCGGTGGCGAGAGTTCGCCACCGACAGCGGGCACGGAAGTGAAGCCGAATGAGTTGATCATGATCATCCCCGATATCTCGCAGATGGTTGCCTCGCTGAAGGTCAGCGAGGCTCTCTCGGGTCGAATCAAGCCGGATCAAGAAGTGACGGTGTTCAGCGATGCGAATCCAAACGTCCCCATTGTGGGCACAGTACTCAACGTGAGCGTTCTCGCCGAGAGTGGCGGATGGCGCGATCCGAATCGCCGCGACTACAAGGTGCGTGTGCTGCTCGATGACTCGCACGGACTCGATCTGAAGCCGAGCATGCGATGCAAAGCATCGATTCTCCTTGGACGAGCGGAGGATGTGCTCAGTATTCCCGTGCAGGCGGTCTTCCGTGAAGGCGTTGCGAGTTACGTGTATGTGCCGGACGGCAAGGGATTCAGTCAGCGGCAAGTTCGTCTTGGGCGCTCAAGCGAACTGCAGGTCGAGGTGGTCGATGGTCTTGGTGAGGGAGATGAAGTCCTGCTGCGCGAACCATCTGCAGATGAGATCATCGTTCGCTTGCCGCCTGAAGTGGTGAATCCGAAGGAAGATCAGCCCGCACGGCAGCGCGGTGCACAGATGCCGAAACCAGTTGAAACGCCCGTCATGCCTGTCCCGCCTGCGACAACACCGCAGCCGAGCAGCGGATCTTGATCACACGTGCACTGATCGTCGGTTGCGCGGTCCTTCTCGGAAGTTGTGCGCAACAAACATCCCCGACGGCCGAGGGCAACAGCAACTCGCGAGTCCGAGTTCTTGTCTTTTCAAAGACGGCGGGTTTTCGTCATAGGTCCATTCCAGTCGGCATTGATTGCGTGCGCGAGGTTCTCGCCGGAACCGCCGAGGTTGAAGCGACTGAGGACTCGTCGCGCTTCACGGACAAGGAACTCGCGAGATTCACAGCGGTGGTGTTCCTGTCCACGACAGGCGATGTACTCGATTCGAGTCAACAAGATGCGTTTCGACGCTTCGTCGAGAATGGTGGAGGGTTCGCTGGCATTCATGCTGCGAGCGATACAGAGCATGATTGGCCATGGTTCACCGACATGATCGGTGCGCGTTTCATCGGGCATCCACCCGTGCAGCCGGCGACCATTGTCGTGGAGGACCGCACGCACGAATCGACACGAATGCTGCCAGCGCGTTGGCAGCGGACGGACGAGTGGTATCGCTTTCACAGAAATCCGCGGTCCATGGATGGGATCCATGTGCTTGCGAGCCTTGATGAGTCGACGTATCAGGGCGGTGGGATGGATGGGGATCATCCCTGCGCTTGGTGGCGATTGATGGGGCGCGGGCGGTGCTGGTACACCGCAGGCGGTCATACGGAAGAGTCGTTTCAAGAGCCACTCTTTCGCGATCATCTGCGCGGCGGCATGCTGTGGGTGTGCGGTGTCAGCATCCCTCAAACACCGTAGCATTCGCTGCATCAGTCATCTGTCAATCGCACTTGAGTCTCAGAGGAACCCTCCATGCAAGATGCGCAACCGATGAACACACCGCCGACGATCCCTGCCTCGTTGCCGCCATATTCGTTCACCAACGCCTGGGGACTTGGATGGCCGAGATGGAAAGCATCGTTTCTACCGCTGTTCCTTGGAACGCTCATCGTTGCTGCAGTGAATGTGCCACTGCAACTACCAAACTTGTTGAATATCCCCGTGACCATCGCCAACGCGAGAGCGTCCGAGTCGCCTGAGGCTGCGGAGAGCATCAAGGCAGCCACGGCAGCGGCCTCTGGGGTCATAGGCATCTTCAGTTGCTTTGCACTTGTCTGGGCGCTCTTTGTTGCACTGCCGATCCTTGGAGGCTTTGTTTGGATGGGTGTGCAGGCAGCGCGTGGAACGGTTCCAGCTGTGGGCAGCATTCTTCAGGGATATCGACGCTTTCCCACGGTACTTGGGGGGCTGTTCCTCTCCGTGCTCCTCCTCCTGATTCCATATCTGCTTGCCATCAGTGTGCCGCTCGTGTTCCTGTTGTCGCAGAGTGGCTGGGATGTAAGCCAGGTCGGGCAAAGTTTCAATGCGAGTGACACATGGACGGGCGGTGCCATCGCAGGGCTCGTCATTGCTGCGGTGTGGCTTGTCGTGTGTGTGGTGATCATCTACTGGATAGGTATCCGTTTGATCATGTGGCTGCCCATCGCGATGGACGGAGTTGGTCCACGGCGTGGCGCATGGGCGAGCATCAATCGGTCTTGGCAGATCACGCGGGGATCTGCGCTGTCACTGTTTGGGCTGATGCTCACCGCATCACTGATGGCTGCGTTCACGGTCGTTCTCTGCTGCGCACCGTACTTCCTTGTTGGAGTTCCGCTGTACGTCACGCTGTTTGGACTGGCGTACGCCATGCTGAGCCAGCAGGAGATGGCTCGCGATGCCTCAGCCAACGCTACGCAGTGATGCAAGGGTGCTTGCGAGCACCGCACTTGATCATCATCGACCCGCCCTTGTCTGGGCGGGGATACTGACAGCGCTCACGACCGTTGTGCCGCTGATGGTTGGGGCCATCGCGCTGTTGCAGCCTGGGGCCATCCCAACTGCGACCGCCACCATGCAAGCCGACGAAGCGCTGCAGGCGCTGGGCAGTGTGCTTGCATCTGCAGGGTTGCGCGCGCTTGTCAGCATCGGCTTCCTGCTGCTCTTGGCTTTGCCGCTGTCCTATGGAGCGGCGTACATCGGTGTGCGCGCCATTCGTGGCGAACTCCCTCGCACGGCGGATCTCCTTCTGCCGTTCCAGCGGCCGATCGCGTTCGGTGGATTTGCCCTTTTGCTCATCGCATCTGGGCTGGTGCCGCTCGTGATGTGGGTGATCGCCGCCGTCGCCGCCGGGGTGGTCGTGACACTTGCGCTGCTCGGATCCACACCAGATCCAGCCGACATGATGCTGCCGATGCTGTGGACCGTGTTGCTCGTGGGTGTTCCATTCATCTTCATCAGCATCTACTTTCAGTTCCGCCTCGTGTTTGGTGGGATCGCGGCGATCGACCCTTCATGCGGGCGTGTCGGTGGATGGGGATCGACGGTGCTTTCGTGGCGTCTCACTCGCGGACAGAATCTGCCGCTCAGTTGGGTTGCGTGGGACGCGCTTCTTGCACTTGGAGCAAGCGTGTTCCGCGACTTCGGACTTGGCATCGTGACCCGCGGTCTGCCTGAGTTTGTGGCGCTGTTCTGCGCGAGTTATGAACTGCTGCTGCGGCGATTGCAGGAGCAATCCACTTCGCGGCATGGTTCACAGTGAGCCGTTGCATCGCCGATACCGCCGAGAGCATTCAATGCCTGCGTCTCGATGCATGATGCGATGTCGTGGCTCTCCTCAACACTCATGGTGCGCGGCAGTCGGATATGCATGTCGATCCAGTGGTCACGTCCATCGTGACGACATCGAACCTTATGGAAGGAGCAGATCGTGGGGACCGCACCGCCGCTTGGCAAATGTGAAGTGAGCAGTTCGCGCAGTGCATGAATATCTCTTTCGTCCTGACGGTCGATGAGAAGATCAAGAGAACGCAGGGCGATACGCCCACCCATTGCGATCAGCACGATCCCAAGGCATATCGCCACCGCTGGATCGATCCACCACACATTGAGGAGTCGAACCGCAAGCAGACTGCCAATCACAGCTGCCGTGGTGATGGAGTCGGACAGCAGATGCATGCCGTCCGCGGTGAGCGCGGAGGAGTTGCTGAGCCGTCCGGCACGGAGAAGAAGCCATGCCAGCACGAGATTGATGATTCCGCCAGCGACCAGGAGTGTGATCCCGAGGGCCGTATTGGAGATCGGCTCTTGCCTTTCGAGTATGGACCGGATGGCGTGCATCAGCACGAACGCACCTGCAGCCACGAGCATGCCACCCTCGATGGCCGCGCTGATGAACTCCACCCGACCGTGACCATAGGGGTGATCCTCATCGGCCGGCACAGCAGACATTCGCACAGCCCAGAGCGTCATCATGCTTGCCGCCACGTTCACGATCGACTCGAGGGCGTCGGAGAGCACGGCATCCGACTTGGTCCACCACCACGCCGCGAGTTTGGTGCCCAGAATGACAACCGATGCTGCAGCAGCGAGTGTTGCGAGTGACTTGGGCGATGTCACATGCGCGATGGTACGAGCCGAGGGTCTCGCCTCTACGATGGCGACGTGAGCAACTCTGATTCCCCACGTCGTGACTTCCGAAGATCGGATCGTTCCTCGGATTCGCGAGATCGCAGCGGCGGCGCGAAGCGATTTGGTGCAGGTCGGGGCGGAGGTTCACGACGTGAGACATGGAAGCGATCCTCTGCACCGAACTCTCCGCGCCCAGCGTCGGTCCGTATCGCGGCCGCACGGGCCGATCTGGAACTCGCGCTGCGCGCACTCGAGACAGCGACAAACTCGCTACGCCGCGAATCTCTACGCGTGCCATCGGCGGTGACGCTTGAGCATGCGAAAGAGTTGGACCGAGAAGCGATGTTTGGGCCTTGGGCGCGACTCCGTACTGCACTTGCGGACGTTGAGAGGCTTTGTTCCGTCGTGGAGAAATTGAAGTTCCCACCAAAACCATTTGCTCCTCGCGCGTTCCGTCCTAAACTGGACAGGTGAGTTTTCTCGTCTTTCAATTGCTTTTCGCGTGGGCAGCGACTGCGCAAGATGCGCCGAAGCCGGCGGACTCCAAGACGGGTGCGCTCCGCGATTGGCCGGAACTGCGGCAGCTGCTGCCGGGAACGGTGCGTGTCGACAGGGCTCAGGTGTTCAGCCGCAGTCTTGATCGCAAATCGTGTGTGATCTGGGGGAGCGATGACCGAGGTCCCGTGAACATTGTTGTTGCGCAGCGCGATGGACAGATTGCGGCGACACTGGTGGATGGCGTTGGATCCCGCTTTTGGTCCCGCGGTGCCACCGGCGCAGCGCTTGAGTTTGATCCGCTCCCGGAGGAGGCGCTTCGAGAATGTGGTGGCGCAGTCGTTGCCCCCGATCCCCTTCTTTTGGCGAGCCACACCGCACAAGTGGAGGGCGGGATTGCGGGCGCGTGCAACGACGCCGAGACGGTCGATGTGCTCGTCTTGACCACACCCGGCGCTGAGTCGCAGGCGGGTGGGGCAGCGCAACTCGGTGCGCTGGTGGATCTCGCAGAGACGAGTGCGAATGCTGCGTACATCAACAGCCAGACATCGATGCGGATCCGCGTGATGTTCGATCTTCGCGTGGCGTATACAGAACAACTCTTCGGGACGGATCTGTCCACGCTCGCGAATCCGACAGATGGAACGCTTGACTTCATCCACCAGGTGCGTGATGCAGCGGGTGCCGACCTCGTGGCGATGATTCGCACCTCAGGCGAGTACTGCGGCATCGCCTATCTGCTCCCGGCCAATGAGCCATCATCATCTGGCATCGGCTTTAGCGTGACAGCATGGGGTTGTCTCGCATCGCAGACGTTCGCGCATGAGTTGGGTCACAACATGGGCTGCTGCCACGCACCCAATGATGGTGGTGGCTGCACATCGGGGGGGATTTTTCCGCAGTCCGTTGGTCATCGCTTTACGGCCACCAATGGAACGCTGTACCGCACGGTGATGGCCTATGCGCCCGGCAACCGGATTGATCACTTCTCGAATCCACTTGTGAATTATGCGGGGACACCGACGGGGATTGCGGCGACAGCAGGTGATCCCGGCCGCGACAACGCGGGATCGCTCAGTACGACACGGGAGGCGATGCGTGGATTCCGATGTGCTGCACCGAATGGTTTGTTCGGAGACTGCGATCAGGATGGGAGGATCGATGTGCTGCAATTGGCGAGCGGTGCGGCTAGCGACTGCGATGGCAATGGCGTGCTCGATCGGTGTGATCTCGCAAGCACGACCCTGTGTGCAGCTCCATCACGGTTTGTGTGCAGCGGCGGCGTAGTCACTGGTGTTCCGCCGCAGCCCGCTGTCTTGGACAACTTCTTTGGGTTCGCGGTCGCGACCGACGGTAAGACATTGGCTGTGGGCAGTTATGGCGATGATGTGGGCGGTGCCTTCGCGGGAAGTACGGCGGTGTATTCGATCAATGGGGTGAACACACAACTCGTTGCGACACTCCGCCATGTTGGTCCAGCCGCATTCGATCTCTTTGGTCGTGCTCTGGCTGTCGACGGCGACACGATGGCGATTTCGGCTGAGTCGCGTGATGTTGCGGGATTGCAGGCAGTCGGAGATGTCACGGTCTTCCAGAAGTCGGCGACTGGAGCGCCCTGGCAAGTGCAGGCAACACTCTCTCCACCTACCCCTACGGAAGGTGCACGATTCGGAGCAGCTGTCGCCCTTCAAGGCGATGTTCTGGTTGTTGGCTCACCGCAGGTGCAGGTCAGCAGCGGACCACCGCAGCGTGGGCGCACGTACATCTATCAGCGAACCGGGATCAGCTGGATATTGGTCAAGACTCTCGACCCGCTCGATCAGACCAATCAGGGCAGTTTTGGATCTTCAGTCGACATCGCGGGAGACATCATTGTGGTGGGCGCTCCTTACGTGACTGACTCGAACGGGATCGACGTAGGTGCGGCATATGTATCTCGCCGTGTCGCAGGCGTGTGGCAATCCGCCGAGCGGCTGGTCCAATTGCCGGCAACGTGTTTGCGCGCTGGCACGGCAGTCGCGACCAATGGTGACAGAGTGTTTGTCGGTGCGCCTGGCACAGGAGCACAGTCAGGCTCTACGCAGTCGGGCGTCCACGTGATGAGGCGAACGGGTAGCGCATGGGAGGCGGAGCAATTCATCGCGGCATCATCATCGGTCAACGGACCGAAGTTCGGTTCACGCCTCGCAGTGGATGGAGATCGTCTGCTCGTTGGTTCGTGGGGTACGACAGATAGCAACGGACAACATGAGTCCTTCGCACTGATGGGTGGGTCGTGGGAATCGAGCGGAGCCCTGCGCGATGGTTTTGCGGTCGATCTGCGCGGAGAAGTGGCTGCGGTCGGGGCGTACCGTGAAGTCATCAATGGTGTGGCGTGCGGCGATGCTCGGCTCATATTCCGATTGTCTGATGCTGATTCGGATGGATTTGCGGATCGCTGTGAACGTGCAGCAGGCGACACCAATCTCGATGGCAGAGTGGATGGGATTGACCTCGCGGGTGTGCTTGCTGCGTGGGCAAGTTCGTCAGAAGAGCAGGACTGCAACCGAGACGGGATCGTCGATGGATTCGATATCGCAGTGGTGCTCGCCAACTGGTGGTGACAGAGGGGGCGTGCAATCACCCCCACCGCTCCGCTGCACCCTCGCGCACAATCACTCTGACAAGTCGTAGCCTGCGATGTAACGCGCTACCCCGGGTAGCGCCGCATGTGCCGGCAATTCCATGCGGATCAGTTGCCTCACAAGATCGTTCATCAGTGTCGATGCACCGAACCGAAAGAGGCTTGGCTGGAGCCATGCTTCTCCCAGCGTCTCATTCACCATGACGAGATAGGCAATCGCAGACTTTGCCGCACGGATCCCCCCTGCTGGCTTCATGCCAATGCGAACGCCCGTGGCGCGGTAATGGTCGCGGATCGCTTCAAGCATCACGAGGGTGACAGGCATGGTCGCCGCAGGCTGCACCTTGCCAGTGGATGTTTTGATGAAGACTTCACCGTCCTTGGGTGCGGCGAGCCCTGGCACACTGGCGGCAGCGTCCATCGCCAAGTCGCTCGCCCAGCGCACCTGTTCAAGAGACCCCAGTTCGCCCGTCTCGAGGATGATCTTCAAGTGAACGCTGTCGCGACTACGACCGCAGGCCACCGCGGCGCTTGCACACATGGCGCGTACTTCCCGGATTTCAAGACGCACATCATCGCTACGACCTGCGAGCAGCAGTCCGCGTGAGATCACCATATCGATCTCATCCGCACCCGCTTCAACTGCCCGCTTGCAGTCATCGAGCCGCACATCAAGCGGGAACTGACCACTTGGAAACCCTGTTGCAACAGCTGCGATCTTCACGCTGCTGCCGGCGAGACTGTCGCGCGCAACCGGTACAAGCGTTGGGTATACGCAGATTGCCGCTGCAGAAGGCAGTGGCGGATCGAAGGGGAGATCGCTTGGGTGCAATGCCTTCTGGCAAAGCGCACGAACCTTCTCAGGCGAATCTCGTCCCTCGAGCGTCGTGAGATCCAGCATGGAGAGCGCCATGCGAAGCGCCTGCCGTTTGGATGAGGCCTTGATGGATCGCTTGGTAAAACGAACGGCACGCGCCGTCACCATGACCGCATCCACGGTGCGTGTGCGCATGGTCAGCGTGGACGAGCGGAACGGAACAGTGCCGGAATGCTCTCAACCGTCCGCAACTGCAGGGTGCGAGTTCCCCCGTTCGTCTCGACGGCGTATACGAAGAGCCGGGCACCACGCGTGTCGAGTACGTACGCGCACTCGGTGGGACGCGCGTCGGGTCCCTGCCCCGTTGTCAGCGTCATGACGCTGATGCCACCAAGGGGTGGCTGCACCGAATCGCCGGCGAGCGCCTTGCTCTCCATGGATGGCTGCAGACACAGCATGACAAGAATGGTCGCAAGGACGCAAAAGCTTGTCGCCAATCCCCACTCAATTCGCATTCGCACTCGTGTCGAGATGCTCATGGTCGTGGTCTCCCACCCCCCGCCGCATCCGCATTCAGGTTCCGGTAGCCAATGGGCATGATGAGGCGCGACTTCTCATTCCACATGAGGCTGATCATTTCTTCGTGCGTTTCGTCGACGATGAACAGCACGCCAGCATCGACACCGCCAATGTTGCCGCCTGCCATTGAATAGTTGGAGATGCTTCGGATGCCCCCACCCTCTTGCCCAGTGGCACT
>Ga0194117_10004799_pt1 | contig 12671 bp, 7 predicted proteins | sample TA2MahsurfametaG_FD_160579 | JGI IMG/M metagenome (GOLD analysis project Ga0194117, IMG submission 160579) | Freshwater microbial communities from Lake Tanganyika, Tanzania - TA2015009 Mahale N1 surface | ecosystem: Environmental > Aquatic > Freshwater > Lake | place: Tanzania: Lake Tanganyika...
TTGAAAATGCTGCCTATATTTTAGTTTCCGCTTATTTCATACATTTAATTGAGAGGTAGACATGTCCAAGTATCATTTATATCATAATCGTATATCTACCTTATGTTGGGAACTTTTGAAAAATGTTAAGGAGTACACTTTTATAATGTTATTTTCTACCGAGTATATTTATTTTATACTTTATGATTAACAAGATATTATGCTGTTATTTGATTGTTAAAAATGAATGAGTTATTATTAGTTGAGTTATTAATAGGAGTTAAAACTTTAAAGGCGAACATGAAAGGTTAATGTTCAGTTTCGTTTTGAAAAGTTGACAAAATAATGGCGGGAGGCACCAGACTTATATCTGTTTGAGTTGATACGTAAACTGTGTTCATTTGAAATACTTATACTAGTTTGATGACTGCGATAATCAAAAGTAAAATAAGGGCAAGGATTGAGGCTATACCGGTTGATTTGTGGCCCACAGTTGTTTGATTTTTGACTCTCCATAGTTCTTTGTAGGGAAAAATATTCAGCGACTATAGAAAACTTGTCATATTGTTTATTTTTAAAAAATAAATATTAAAAAAATTCTAGAAAATGAATTAAAAACATTTTTAGATACTTAAGATTTAGAATTAAGTTTTATAAACCCCATAGCTTGAATAGGCTGCTTAGAATTAGGGAATTATCAATAAATAGGCCTCTGTGTTTGTAATTTTGTTCTCATTCTTCTAGAAATATTTTAAAGAACATCACATCTATTTCTCAGAGCTTTTTTAGAAGATGCTTGTTGTTGAAATTTTATATTACTTACGATATTGAAAAAATTGTCAAGCTCTTAAGGATTCATATTAAATAGGTATTTGAAGATTTATTGCATTTGATTGTAGTTAATGAACTTCCTTTTATTTGAAATCTTTAAATAATATTTTTTGTATTTGTAACAAATATTCAATTTTTACCTGCATTTACTGAATAAAATTTATCAAGTTAATTCAGGGCAAACTTTAGAGAACTACTTTATAAAGATTGTATAATCACATTTCGCATAATCTAGAATCAGTGTTTTATAATCCTGAATATAAATGATCAGTTTAAAGCTGCTATATTTCCTTTTATGTTGTATTTTAACTCAAACACAAAACTGCCAAAATGTATACCTCATTCAATACTCTAGTTGTGTGTTTAACTTTAATCAGTCTACTTCCTGTAGCTTTGTTTCCTGCTCATGGTTAGCATGCAATGATTATTACTGTTCAACATCCTTGAGTCTTACTACTACAAACTGGACTGCTTGTACTGAAATATGCTGTGATGCCTCTATTCATTATCCCCAGAACATAGATTCAGTTCAGCAGTGCCAGAACTTTGTTACTCAACAACATCAAAAAACTTCTTTTTTAGTTGGTATTTTATTTGGAGTTGTGGGTTTTCTGATAGTTTTATTCATGTGCTTCTACTGTTGCTGTAACATCGATGGGATTGAAACCTGTTTACAGATAACCAAACGATGTATATGTTATCTTTTCACTTGCAAGTGTTTCCGAAATTCGTCGGAAATAGAAAATTAATAAGTAAATTTTCCACCTTCTATGGTCAGTCAACAGAATTTATATGTAAGTTCTTCTAATCTTACCAAAAATGTTGTCATTAAAAATTGGGTAAATGTAGATATCCAAAAAGACAGACTTTTTCACAATTGTAGTATTTGTTATTAAAGCAAGCCAATTATGGAACTTGAATGTGGACATATCTTCCATTATCCGTGTATTTCAGAGTGGGCAAGAAGAAAAACGAATTGTCCTGAGTGTAGGTCCTCACATATACACAACATTCGAATTTATTGTAGTCAATGTTTACAATCCTTTTTTGAAACCAAACTTCATCGAATTTTGGGCCAAAAAATAGGATTAGAAGAGTTATGTGAAAAATGTAAAGTAAAAGGATAAATATGATTTCATTTTTTACTTTGAATAATCTATAATCAAATAAATTGTATTCCTATCATTGTTAAGGTAATTTTAATAGTATTTACAAAATAGTTTTTGCCTGTTTATCTTCAGGACTGAGCTAAACATATTTTTTGAATAGCTTAATGGCATCTTCTTTGTCACCTCTCTGCAAATTAAGCATTCCCAAGTTGAAGTAGCTATCCTGGTAAGTAGGATCAACTTCGATAGCCTTGTTGTAATAAATTTAAGCAGTATCTGGATCTTCCAAAGCAAAGTAGCTATTTGCCAAGTTGTAATAGGCGATTTGATAGTTAGGATTGATTTCGATTGCTTTGTTTAGAGCATCCATAGCCTACTCAAGTTTGTTTATTTTCTTGAGGGTAACTGATAGATTATTGTAAATAATGTGATTGTTTGAGTTAAGTTCTAATGCCTTTTAGAAGCATTTGATTGCTTAATCATATACTAAGGTATATTCTAAAACCAGACCTAAGCGATTATAAAGTTATGCATCTTCAGGGTTAGCTTAGATTCCCTTACGATACCACTAGATGGCTTCGTCTTTTCTATTCATATTCCTGTATGTTTCCGCAATATTAATAAAAGTTATATTGGATTTAGGATTGATTTCGAGGGCTTTTTTGTATACTTTCAATGCCTCTTAAGGCTGGTTGTTTTTAAAATAAACATTGCCTAAGTTATCATAGGCTTCATTTACCTAGGCCTTGATTTTGATTGCTGTCTCATAGCAATAAATGGCTTAAGGGAATTGAGATGTTGCATGATAAATGTTGCCTAAGTTGTAGTGAGCTACAAAGTTTTGAGGATCAAGTTCACTTGCTTTTTTATATAATTTTCCAGCTTCTTACAAGTTTTTATAACTTTGTTCATATATATAAGCCAGATTGATATAGATTTCTGCAGAATTAGGGTGGCATTCAAGACCTTGTCGACAGACTTTTTAGGCTTACTTAAAATCAGATATTGAAACAAGTGTTTATGCTAATTAGATGAAGATCTAAACAAAGCCAGTTTTCAGCTCAGAAGCTTTCCTGTAGCTGTCGATTGCTTAATTTATCTGATTTGTTTTTCTATAAGCTTGACCTAAATTATAAAACAATTTTTCATCCGTCTGATTTAACTATGCAGCTTTTTGCAAGAATGTTATCGCTGTTTTTGGTTAATTGATATTCAAGAATATAGCTCCTAAATTGTTATAAGACTAAAAATGATTAGGATTTATTCGTATTGCTTTTTAGTAATATTCAACTTCTTTATTTATCTATTTCTTTGCTATGGCTACATTTCCTAAACAAATACAAGCTTCCCAAGATTCTGGATCCAGTTTTAACAGCTACTCAAAGGATTAAGTAGCCTTTGTATATTCCATCATAGTTGTATAAAGTAGACCTAACTGATAATGAACTTAGCGACTAGATGGCTTGATTTCAAGACTCTTTTTTAACAAAGAAGTAGCTTAGTAGAAATTCCCAACTTAAACTAGTTTTCGAGTTAATTAACTAAGAGCCTCTTGATTATTAGGCTGTTACAATATTAATTTTCTAAGTTAAGGTATTGATGAAGATTTAGATGAGATACTGAACCAATATCGATGAAATTGCTTAGGGTATTTGGACACTTTGAAGAGTTGGCTTGCGAATTTGAATATTAAGAGTTAATTGTGTTAAATAATATTAAATTTTGATCGGAATATCTGTCGAAGAATAAATAAGGAGTATTTATAATATTTATAAGTTATTTTCTTTTAGCATTTTGATAATCATCTTTGCCATTATGGTTATAAATTCATAGCCATCATTTTAAAAGCTCTTATATCAAAATGAATAATTTAACTAAAATCATTATAGTATAGTAATTGGAATGGGTAAAAAGCATAAGTTCAAACATTTACAATAAGCTCAAAAAAAGTAATCTTAGATCATTATTGAAGGAGAGCCAAGTGAATAGTCCCAAAAATAAAAGCCTTTGAAAACAGAAAAGAATTAAAGAGATGAGGCCAAGAATTAGAAGTAATCAAAGAAACATAGTAAAAATATGCTCGGCAAAGCATAAAAGCATATGTAAATCAAAAAGTAAGTGGAAAAAGGGATTTAAAAGCTGTATAATTGGCAAGATGTGGCTAACCATGATACCAAAGATGACATTTGGGTAGTAGTTTAATACAATGTCTATGATGTAACCAAATTGATTGACATTCACCCAGGTGGTATATAGAAGATACTTCAACGAGCAGGTGGAGATGCAACCAAAAAATTCATAGAGGGCAATCATCCTTTCAATATCTCTTCCAAAAAATTGGACAAATGGAAAGTGGGACATATCAATCCTGACTCGACTATTGAGATGTGGCAAAAAGAAGAGCAGACTGGCAAAATGGATGCAGTTTGGAGCATAGTTTTAGGAGTTTTTATGCTTGGTTATATGATATACCTTATCATTTGATCGAATAAGAGAATAAATGCTACATATTTTAGTATTTATTCACTTTTTTTAGTTCTTTTTTATAAAACTTGTCTGATAGCCTCGTTGGAAACATAATTTAATCCATTCTTTTTGTATGCACTAAATATATTGAGTTTGAAAACTTGAGGTTACTCATTTCGTTTAAATTTAAACTCATTTCTCATTTGAGGAAGTTTATAATTCTTCTATTAGAGAAAAATGAAAAAGCAGAATAGTGAAGTCCAAGCATACATAAATACTTAAATCAATATTTTTATAGAACCACTAGTTTACAATTTGGTTCTCAATAGACCCACAAATCCAGTCCAATTTGCAATCTAATGGCTTGTCAAATACGAAAAAAAGAAAACACTAAAAACAGGGCATTGTATTAGTTCAGATGAAGAATCAGATGCTGAACTCAATGATTAGGTTAGGTAACTAGAATTGAAAATTAAAAAATTGAGATTTGATCCAGTCCATCGAGCTAACAGAAGTGGTATATCTGAGGAAGTTTTCGGGCTTTTTAATTGCAGAGATGATCTTGATGTATACTCAGAAATAATGCTAGAAGAGGAAGAACAATAGTTAGTAAAAAATTTGGTAAAAAATTCTCCAATATTCCAAAATTTCGATGAAAAAGACGAAGAGGCAATATTAAGGGCTATAAAAATTCAATAAACTGAAGAATATAATCTCATAATAAAAGAAGGTTAAAGCGGATAAAACTTTTACATTGTTGCTTCTGGAGAGTATGACTGTTATAAAAAGATAGAAGACTAAAATGTATTTGTTAAAACATATTCAAAAGGCGAAGCTTTTGGTGAGCTTGCATTACTTTACAATGCGCCTCGGGCAGCTTCTATTGTTACAAAGGTTCAAGGAAAATTGCTAATTCTAGACAGGAGTATTTTCAGTAGGATTATCAAAGTTGCAGCATTTAGGAAACAAACTATTATTGAAAGTGCTTTAGAAAAAGTAGAGATACTATCAATTGTTCCGAAATAGAGAATGTATAATTGGGTTTATTTAGATACAATATAATTGGTGCTATGAAAGAAGAGAGATATGAAGTGGAAGATTATATTTTGAAATAGGGTTAACGTGGATAGAAGTTTTATATTGTAATTTAAGGAGAACTACAGGCAGAAAAAATGACGCCTGAGGGCGAGAAAAAAACAGTTTATAATTACCAGGAAGGAAGTTTTTTTGGTTAATTAGTACTTCTAAACAACGAACCTAGACAAGCTAGCATAAAAGCCTTAACGAAATGTAAGTTGATGAGTATCTCAAGATAGGGATTCAAGAGAATATTCGGAAATTTATAGTAAAAGCTCAAATAAAAGTCGAACAGTTATCATTAATGATCATTTCCTACTTTATGAAATAAAGACATAAAAGTTTTTACCACTTTCATACGATTTCCTTTGTGAGAAGTTAGAAAAGATTTTTTTGAAAAAGTTTACAAATTTTACTTCCAAATGGTTTCTATCTCTTGAAAGTAGCTTTTTCGCATACTCTATATTCTTTGTAATGTCTTCTTATTCAACTATTTCTAATTTATATGCTCTGAAAAGTTTTACAAAATTTTAGGCTTAACCTTACTAAAAGTAGTCTCCATAGACTAAATACCCATCTTTACTTAAGTGGTAGCTACAATAATCTAATATCTTCATTAAATCCACGCTTGATTTCCCTATGAAGTTTATTTTACTCTTAAAGTTAAACAACAAAAAGCAGTCAACTTGTTGTGACTCCCCTTAAATGCTATAATTAGTTTTTTTAACTTTCTTTTGAGGCCATACGATTTTTTTAGTGAGTCGGAAATCACTGATGAGTCCTTTTACATTTTCAGGTTTCACGCATTAAGAAAGATAGTTTATCCCAACATCATTGTCGCATTATAGCTCAACTATTACAGAATCGTGCTCCAACTAGGAAATGCTCATAAACTCTATATTTGTTTTATGTGTTACTTCTTGAAGTATAGTCATAGAATTGTCTTATCAAAACTGTTTCTTGTTTATCTCTCAAATACTGACCATTTCCCTTCAAAAGTGCATAGGCTAATTGAGGAGGAGTGTTTGGATATAACAGGTTTCCCATCAAAGAACCCAGATGTCTCCAAAAATTAAGTAATTTCATGCAAAGAAGGATTGTAAAGTACGGGATCATCCAAAGCGGAAAGGTTAGTTTGATGAAAAGATTGCAAATTTTGTTTAAAATCAATTACAAAAAACCAGATTTTATTTTAGAGGAGTTGAGTGGGTATCGTTTTTGTTAAGAGGAGCTGAACATACTATTATTAATAAAAAGAGCAGACTAATAATAAAAAAAATCTTACATAGTGAAGATAGTTTAAGTTGAATTCCAAAACTTAGAATACGTTCAGATTCATCTCATTTGTCTTTAAAGAATAATTCATTATAGTTTTAAACTATCTATAGAAAAAGTGATATAAACAGTGAAAAGCTGCAATATGGAGTAAAGATAATAATTCGATGATTGTTTTTGTTTTGACCTTAACATCCCAAAGGTCAAATAAATCTTCTTTCTTAACTAACACATTCTTCTTGTCTGCTACTTGCCCAACAATTATACAATAGTCGACATTGTAGCACGATAAAAAATTGAATTTGTTAAAACTGGCAAGTTTCCAACTATGGTTGAAGACATTAAACCTTACAAAGCTAACTGGATCTTCTTTGTTGAGGATAACAATCTGCATCTCTATGATTTAATGAGCTAAGAGTCAATAAGTGTCTACAGTTTGCAAAAATCGGACATTTATTTGTAAAAATTCAAATATGAGTATGTCTAAGAGTAGTCCTTGGTCATCTTTTATAAAATATCCATTTTAAAATCAACTCCCATCACAGTGTACTACGATATTCACCATTTGAGTGCAAGTGATAAATTTGAAAAAGTAAAGAAGAGCAAAGTAGATTACCAGTAATTACGTAAACTGAGCTATTGTTAAGGCGAAGTTGTTAGTTTCCAATCTTCAGGGTTTGAAATTTAAATTGCTTTCATTACCTCAGGCATAGTTCATAAAATAAGTTCAATTTTCAATCTCTACCTGGTAGAAACTAACATTAAGAAGGATTGCATTTTGTTGCACTTCACACATGAGGAGTTAAGTAATGAGTTAGTCACTTATGAAGTAACGAAGAAGAAAGTGAGAAAAATCGGAAGGAAGAAAAGGAATATGGAACCTTTTGTTTACTACAATCACGACTAAACTAGAAGCTTTGTCTACTTAAACTTCTTCAACCATCGTAGAGGAGATAATTTATCAGGAATATTTAGAATAAAGTTGACCAAACAGTCCAAGTACTTAGGTATGCTAAAACATCTATTGAAATAGGATGTGGGAGTATAGTTCCGCCAGACAGTTCTAGACCTCCTAATCTGATATTGTAGATTGTTTTGTTAATTTTGATAAAAAACACCCAGACAGGGAATCGAACCCTGATTCTCGGATTTAAAGTCCGATGTCCTCACCGTTGAACGATCTAGGTTGTTCAATTAATTGGAAAGTTTTTGATAATTATAATCTTGTCAGATTTGTAAACAATCGAATGTGAAATCTATTAAGCAAATCTAGGATGTAGAGTAAATATATGTGGTTAATAGAATTTAGAATAATATATGATTCCTTATAAATACTATGGGAGATGTAATTTTTATGGAGTTCGAAGGTAGCTTAGTAAAATAATTTCTTTTTAGTTGATTTTTTTTTTATCAATTAGGTTAAACACTCACATACTGTATTTTATAGCCATCTCTATTGTTTATTAAAAAAAATTCAAAGCCACTCTTCCCCTTGAATAAACGAATGTAATATTGATAACTTTTGATTAATAAATGATCTCAACCAATAAAAAATTGCTCGAATTAGTAAAAATATATACATCATTTCCATACCAAATAAAGGTTAAGGAAACCAGAAGTCACTGACATAAGCGAAGTCACTTTGTTATCAATTGTAAAAATTTTGTGACTAAAGTCGTTATGGGCGATAAGTCCATCCAATATGTATTTTATTACTGCCATTTTGTTCTTGTATCTCTCTTCACTCGTTTTGGCATTAAAATACTATTTAGAATGGTATATTAGCCATCCCAAACATTCGAAAAAGTAAAGATTCGCTAAAGATTTACGAAGGTCTGCCAAGATGTTTTCTTTCCTTAGCACTTTGAGCTGAATCATGAAAGAGTAAAGGTCAGTAAGATCCTGGATCAAGATCATAGCTTTTAAGATGATCATAAATTTATCAGATGTAGTCAGTTCTTTCTTTTTAAAAAATCCAGTAAATTCCTTAGCTAACATGGTGAGTCTGTCAATTCTAAGAAGTCTTCTGATCTGTCCGATTTCCCCGCTAAGCTTATCCCATGAAATTTTAGGTGTGAGGTTGTAAGATTTTAGAACTTTTAAAACAGATGAAATTGCTTTAAACATCTAACTAAGATGGTTTATACCTTGTCTGCGTTGAAAGTATTCAAACCCACACTAGCGGCGATGGAATGCTGTTATAGTATAAAAGTAGGGAAAATGGTAAGCTTGTCAACGATAGGAGCTATGAAGCCTAGATTTGAGCTGTCAATGGTGGAATCAGCTTCTGTGGAGGTCTAATCCTTATCATTAGTGTAATGAGTGAGAGGAAATAGCTGTTGAACTGTATTGGACATTAAGAGATTATATTATACCAAATGAATACAGTTCAAATATTATTACGTACTATCTGTCATCATTGTTGATTTATAATACTTAATTAAGCAAGGATTTTATATCAAACAACAAACAGCAGAGAATAAGAGGGACTTCTATTGCTTAATAATAATGATCAAAAGGGAGTATTACTGAGTTTAACTGTGAGGGATGCTTTATTTTTGTATATTTATTGGAGTTTCATTAGCTGTTATTGGTGAGATTTATAACAAATGGATTTTTATGTATTGATATTCCATTGGGAGTAAGTTTTAGATACTATAATTGCTTGTCCGAAAGGAATAATCTAATAATTCAGGTTTGATATTCTAAAATTCTCGTAGAATGGTATCATTTTATGATGACTTATTTTATGATTGTAGTTAATTTACTAGCCTAATACTTACTTTAATTTTTTATTTATTTTAGCAACCTTTATTTTACAATATTTATTACAATCCGATGGACATCATAATCTTGATGGTTTATTTAATATTTGAAGCATTTTTCGTCAGATTAATGCATAACTAGTTTTTCTATATAAATCGTAAATATGTTTAATTATTAAATTGCTAAAATACTCATTTTGAGCTACTCTGACTTAAAGTAATATTTTTATTCATCAAACCAACTCTATCTTCATTTAAAATTTCTTTTTATACCATAATCATGTAATCATATAAATAATCAAGAAGGCGCTACTTTGTTTTGCAACTCTTTAAAAAGTTACTGCATTTTTTCACTTGCTTGTTCTTTGCTTATCTATGATTTTACTTAATCTGTATTTATAAGTGTACGCTTTAGATCTAACAAAGTCATCATGTCGAGATTTGAGACAGTTTAGAGATATGTGTAGTAGCAGAGAGCAAGTAACATGAGTGGCGATAGTTTCCAAAAAAATTTGTATCCGTAGGTTGTGGTCTATTTATTGGGAATGACGTCTTTCAATTTAAAAAATAACTTTTGGATGATTCTCATTATCAAATTATAAAGTGACTATTTAAAGCCTGTGTTTAATTAATATTCATAATACTAAATATGCATATAATTTCAATGTCAGATACTGATAGACAACTCAAAGCCAACGACGAAGCTAAGTCTGGAGCTCTTTATGAAGAAGAATTCTACAACAGTAGGTTCTTTTGCTGTTTTACCTAAAAGAGATTCGTGGTAATAAAGAACAGAACACTCTACATCCATTAAGGAAGTAAAAACGGATAGAAAAAGCCAGGTTAACTTCTAGCATATTTTCATCTCATGTACACGGACTTAAAAATCATTGACAAGTATATGAGAGTCACTGGCGAAAAGGTTTCTTTCAATCTAAGACACTCTAATCAAGATGAGTTGCTAAAACTCTAGAAGGTAATAGAAAAGGCCAGAAAAGATATCATTGCATAAGACTTAAACCCAGAAATGTTAGGAGGGTAAGGTAATGTATCTGTTTGCTTGCAAAATAAGTGTTAATGATGATTCATAGTTAGTATACTTTATATGTTCAATAATCACTTCAATTTGATTGATAAAATAAATCATTTTTATTTAAGTAAAAGATGATGTTTTAAAATCACCTTATCTATATAAAAGACATATTTTTTGTTATTTCTTTCCATCTACATAATCCAAAATAAAAACTAAGTGATTTGATTAATTATATTAAGAGTACTATGAAAAATGATTATTCCATGCAGGGTCTGTCCTAAATCTTAGAAGAATCTGATCGTGAAGATCTCCAAAACGCAAGGCATCTTCTCGCAAAACTTAACAACGAGTAACTTATCAATCAATACGTCAATTTCAATGCAGTTTTTTCCAGCTTTAGGTCCAAACATCAACTATTGCTTGCTGTACCCATTAATCCACTCTACCAGAAGTTCCCTTACCAAGATATAGAGAGACGATAGTTAGCTAAAAAACAGTTGATTTAGAGCATGAGATAATTCGAGTTGGCACAAAAAGCATTACTTACTAAATAACAGCTGGGGATTAAGGTGAATAAAAAATTGTAGGAGCATAATGAAAGATAGCGTTAATAGAAGAGTATATATGAAAAGAGGAATATGTACTTTGAAATGCTTAAAACGAGTAGAAGTTTTCAGTCGGAATATGTGCATAAAGATAGTTTTAGTAAGAATGAGAAAACGTTTCGAAGTCAACCTGTAAGTGATAAGAAAGATGAGAAAAGTTAAAATAAAAAATAATCTTAAAAGAAAAAAGTAGATGCATTTGTTGAACAGACGATTGACGATGTTTTTTTGAGACTTTAAGTATTTGGTGAAGATAGAGATAAAATAAAAAAAAATTGGTACTCTTGGGGAGAAACTGCTAAAGCATCCGATAGAGACAAATTGATCAACGAATGGGACAAAGTTCATCAAAAGATGAAAGAAATTCTTTAATAATTGCTCAAAAAATTATCAGCAAAAGTAGGATCATCTGAATTACTAAGACAACTCAAAATTTAAAACATTTCAATTTTAAAATCTCCAGCGAAGAAATCTATGGTTGATAAAAGCCTTCGATCTACGCGAGTCGGTAATGCTTTAAGTAAAGAGTAGACAAAGATGATATTAAAGTTTAGCCAATGGTACAATAAACTACTTTTGGATAAAAGTACTAAATTTTTAATGTAGGAGAGCTGGACTTTATACATGTGTAATATCGTTGATTGCAGTATGATAATTTTACGACTTTTATAGATTTAAAAACATAATATCCATGCAGAACACTCCTATCAAGATAATAGAGTTGTAAGATTAGTATGTCAACCAAGCAAATGAGTTTCCTTATATCTTGTCTAACAAATCGAAAATCAGATTCAGATTGAGGTCAAAACTATGCTACGATCATCAACCTGTGCTACTACTTGAAAAACTTTAAACTTTTGATTATTGTCTTCCACTGAAAGGCAACATCAATATTAACGACCCCAAAACAAACGAAAATTTTGTAATTATGTTTGGATAGATTAAAAAAGATGGTAGATGGGAATGCGATCTGTCTCCCAGTATGCCTGGAGTAGTGAGCTTCCAAATAGCATTTATGCCTTTTGGCTCAAAGGTTACAACAAGATTGGGAAGTTATGACACTATTTTACTTTGCCAGGATAAAGTTGATCTTAGAAAATTAAGGAAAATGACTGTTTTCGCAAGATGTATTGGACGTTGCACTTAATGGCAAAGTTTTTTCAGATCACAAAAAGCAATCGGGTACAATGCTTTCCATTTTGCACCCATTCAAGAAACAGGTGCATCAAATTCCTACTACAGTTTAAAAAGTCATCTCTAGTTATCAAATCAACTCTTCGATGGCACAAAATAATAAAAAGATGCTCAGCTAGCCAGTATACTGTAACCTCTAAAAAAATAGGGGATGACATTTTTCATAGATATAGTACTGAATCATACTAGTTTTGATTCATAATGGATACGTTATTTTCCTAACTCTGTTTTTACACCTTCGAATACTCCTATGCTCTACACGGCCTATCTGGTAGATGATGTGATATTTGAATGGGGGGAGTAGGTGAAGTAAATGATTTCGTTTGATGTGGAGGGG
>Ga0194117_10004810_pt1 | contig 12648 bp, 8 predicted proteins | sample TA2MahsurfametaG_FD_160579 | JGI IMG/M metagenome (GOLD analysis project Ga0194117, IMG submission 160579) | Freshwater microbial communities from Lake Tanganyika, Tanzania - TA2015009 Mahale N1 surface | ecosystem: Environmental > Aquatic > Freshwater > Lake | place: Tanzania: Lake Tanganyika...
GGGGAATTTCCAGATTTATCATTGGGTGGAGAATAAATTAAATAGATTACGGAGTTATTTTTATTTTTAAATATGACATAATATCAAATCATAAAAAAATGTTGGATCAGTCATTAGATAAATAGTTGATCGAATAAAATTAAACAGACAATTCTTAGTTGAGTCTACTGCTAGTTGATAATATTTCCAAATTGCATCGATATAATATTAATTTATCCTTTTCTCATTAAAAATAGTTTATCTCATGGGTAAATCCATATCTATCTAGAATCCACTCCTCAAACACAACTACCCTCCTACTTCGAAAACAACAACCTTCAATCCTACAACTTTTACTTCGATCTCGATCAAGATCTACCACTTAAAGTCAACATTTCACTTGAACCTCGGTTGATACTTTAAGATGCCCTTGGTTAAGCAATCATTAAAGCAAACGAACTGCTTTCAGAAAAAGGTATATCCTTAAAGAAAAAACTTACATTTTACAAGCCAAGACTCGCAGGTAAAAACTTCAAACCCAAAACCGATATGCCAAGTAACTTCATATTTAGGAAGCATTATCTCTTTATCAGAAAATATGTGATCTCAAAGTCAACGAAATAGCAATACAGATACTGAAGAAAGAAGAAGCTATTTAAACAAAAACGCTTTCTCTTAAATCATAAGATACGAAATAATAAACCAAGCCCCTTCTGGAAATCAAGGAAGAAAAATAGGAAGATAAAGTTGCCAGAGAGATATCAAATTTGACTATAACTGAGGGCGCCTCTGAAAAATGAATGATAGTTCTTAAGCTAAAGATTTGAATGGCTTTGACTTTATCTGTAAGGATATTATTTTTGATACTAATTTGTAAAGTGAATCTATTCGCCATAATCACTCAAACTTTGATCGTTTTCATCATTTCCTGAACTCTTTTCACTCCATCTTCCCATTAATTGAATTTGCTTGCCATAGTTTCGATTCTCTCTTTTTCTAAAACTTTTGGAGCGACCCAAGTGATAGTAACTTCTCTTCTAATTTAGTCAATGCTTCCCTTCACTAATTTCAAAGCCATGGCTTTCATCACCATAAACTCAACATGTTCTACTGGAATACCACAACTTCTAGACAACTTATCGAAACTAACAACTCTATCATTTTTTGGCAAATTAAAAGCCAATTCAAGGAAAGCCATCAATCTGATTTTTTGCTATAGAGTACTGGCATTCTTTTTGAGTTCTTCCTAAATTAACAAAGATCTTACATGATTTAGAGTGACTTGTGCAAAACGAGTAATATCTCCTTTGTTGAAGATATCGATAAGATTATAAAGCCATGCATGCTCGCTGTTTTTAAGAGATTGCAAGAGAGGTTGTTACATCAACTAAGAAAAATTGTAGATCTCATCTGAAACTAGAACTGCCACTGCCATTTCGAAAAGTAATTGCAATTTTTCTTTTTCTTCGATTTCTTCAGGTTGAGTATAAGCTAAATATTGCAAAGCAGAGATATAGAATTGTTTGTATTTGCGTTTAGCAGCAGCATAGCTATAGGCAAGGCGATAGTATGATGAATAGATATAGCTGTCAATGTCTTTATGACTTTCAATATAAGCCTTGACCTGATTGATACTTTCGCTGGCAGCTTGTAGGTTATTGGGGATGCTGAAGTATCCTTTGAAAGCTGTGATCAATATTTTTGTATCTTCTGCAGTTGTTTCCTTTTAGAAGTTATTCAAAAACTAAATACTTTATTGCCCTTTATTAATAGTAAATTACTAGTGAGAGATACTAAAGCCTATCTGATGAGCTTCAATAGATTAGTTGGATCGATATTTTTCTGGAAACGTTTGACAAATTCACTATAGAATGCAAAACTAATTTTTCCTTTAGCTGATGGATGGTAGGCTAGCTATAGGCATGCAACAGTCAGTTAATTCCAAAGTCTAAATAACTTTATCCGTACCTTTAATTGTAGAAAGTAGGTAATTTTTTGATAGTGTTTGCGATTTAGGGGAAGAGAACTTCATATTGTTGCAGAATGGCGAAACTCATATTTAAATATTTTTTGAATTAAATATCAATCTAATTATCTATTACCAGCTAATAATCATAGGATAAGTGCATCATTATAGTTTGATTAATAAAACTGATACAAATGGATAAGAGCAAAAATGCTGCATAGAGTCTCATGAATGAACAATGGAAAAGTTAGGAGGAGTACAAGAAAATGATTATTGCTCTTGAATTGCAGAATGAAAAGTATAGGAATTAACTTTATTAACTTGGAGAAACTGTCAATAAAATACTCGATACGATCAAACTGCCCAAAACTAACAAAGCCAATCCACCTCCCTTAGATCAACAACTCGAAATCGTCAAGAAAGAACTTCACAATGTCAACCAACTCATATAAATCTACCAGAAAGAACTTAACTCACTCACTGGTAAGAAAAAACATGATCAAATAGAGATGATTACCACTTCTGAGTAACTTCTTAAATCAAAGCAGGCCGAGTTACAACAACTCAAAAAGGAAGTCAAAGAACTTTCACATAAAAATAAAGCATTGGAATACAGATTAATTTAATACGGTAAAAAAAATCGAACAAAAAGTTTTGATCAACAAGGTCTACAGCTCAAAGAACTTATCAATTAAAATAAAAATTTGAAAACTAAACTCGAAGATTTATAGCAAATGCAGTAAAAAAGATAAGTTTGGTTGAAGAATAACATTGAAAGCGTAAAAACTCTGTAAACAAAAGTAACAATATAGCAATTTAGTTGCAAGCACAATAATCAAGATTGCCAAAAATACAAACTAGGAAAACAGAAAGATCTGAAAGTTCATTGCCAAAGCTACAAAGCTAAAAGAAAATATACTCTAAATGGCTTGAATCTAGCCGTGAAAAAGCAAATGCTAAACTCGAAAAATAGTTGACTGATCTTTAAAAAATAAATAAGATGGTACAAGAAAAAGTACAGTATACAGCTCAATAAATAAAGGAGATTGACGAACAAATACAAAGAGTAAAGCAAAAAGTTGAAAGTTCTGAAGCTCAGATCATGGTAGAACCAACCTAATAAAAAACCATCAAAAAGAAAGATATTGGTTGTCAAGTTTCTAAGAGATTAAGAAAAACCAGACGTGACTGGGTTGGCAAATTTGAAAATCTACGATTCTCAGACTCCAGAATAGTCAGATAGTAGTCTAGAATATTTAAAGTTTTGTTTAATTCTGCAGGATATTTTCTATTTAGTTACTATTCCGCCAAAGACAATAAAAAAAGAACAGTAGGAAAACTCCCTTTCGAACCTTCTAGTTTGACAGTTTCAGGAAAAGAAAGTACATTTACAGTTGAGGCTCCTGATTACATCAAAAACATTCGTCTAAAAATCAATCTAAAATCCCAAAAAATAACAGAAATGCACCTTCTTTCCAATCTAGGAGTCCAAGGCGAATTTGTTGTAGAAATTTTAGGACCAGTCGAAAAAGGAAAGAAATAAGTGAAGCCAACAACAACAGGAAAGTAATAGCAGTTAGAAGCACATTACGAAATGGATGTTAAACCTAATGAAGCCATTACTTGTGTTTTTGGCTCTTATGGATTCAAACAAGATGACAAGAAAAATATAATTGGTATCTGGCTATAAGGCTTAGGAGTTGAGTTAATTGAAGATTTTGTGGAATAACTGATTTGAAATCATTACGATTCACATAAATACACATTAGTGGTACTATGCTGAGCCTTTCTGAACAATCAGATTGTAAGGATCGGTTGACCAATTATTACGAGTTGAATTATCTCTTTGTGCTAAATTTTGCTTTCTTTAAGTGTAAAGTCTACTAATATAGATATTGGATGTGAGTTCTGTACTTTTTTACATTGAAAGATCCAATCCATTTTTACTTTAAATCCCGGTTTTTCCTTTTAGTCTCATTAGCTCCCTAATTTAAAATATTTTTCTTTAAGAAGCCTATCTTACAAGATAGAGTTTCTAGTATTTTGATGATTCTACTCTTATTTTCTATAATAGAGTGGAAAACTATCTTCGACCATGATTGAAATTGCAGAAGTAAATAACCCTCGACATGCAAAAAGGGAAAAAGTTTCGAATATAGTTTGTATATTGTTAAGTTGCTTTGCTTGCTGTTTGCATTGAATCTTTGAGACACTGAATGGCCAATGAATATCTACATACTTGCATTTTTACTTTTACATGTGGGTCAGTATTGCTCCTTTCATCCCTACAAACATTGAAACTATGAGCTAGTTTGGATTTGTTTCAATACCCTGCTCAATGCATTTCAAAGCCAAAGACAATCTTTCTTGTGATAATGCATAAAAAGAGTAAATAAGTAAAGATTAGACTCGTGCTGATTCTAGCTGAGCCAAAGCTGTAGCTGCCTTTAGAAAGTATATGGATTTGAATTCTGAAGCCCTGAGTTCTGTCACACACCTCTCAAAATACTAAGAAATCATAATTTAAATACTATATACACTGTTTATTGCCTTCTAGATGCTTTATTGTCTTTGCAAAAAAGGACAGAATTCAGATTGGCAACAATTAAACTTGAACAGATTTTTGATGAATGGAATATGTTTTATAATTAAATTAATAGTCCTTTTAATTGCTATTATTAAACCTTTTATTAATAAAAATATTGTTAAAAATGGAGAGAATGCTACGAAATAGAAAAGCTTTCTACTAAAAATAGAATGACGTGCATCATGGAAACACAACTAAAGACCTACTTCACAATCATAAACACACATCTTAACCACTCGGCATCATTAACATCGAAAAAAATTCATAGTATAAATCAAAAAGTCTCAGTGAAAGCTATTGCGAAATTTATAATAAAGAAATTCTCTAACAATCAATGTGTGAATAACAAAAGTCACTATTCTTAGCTAATCATAAAATCGATGCGTCTCTCAGAGCTCGCATGATTGATTGGATGATTGAAGTAACTACATCCTACAAATTTTAAGACAAAACTTTTTTTGATTGTGTTGATCTAATGGACAGCTATTTCCAAAAAGAAACTACATCCCTACCCATTGAAAAACTTCATATTGTAGGAGTCTCATCTATGATAATTGCAAGCAAAATCAACGAAATCAATGCTTTAAAAATCAGAACAGTCTACGAAAAAATTGCTCATCGTAAACTCGCAGTGAATGATATCGTCGCTAACGAAGCCAAAATAATATAAAAACTAGGATACAGACTTAATTCATTTACATTTTATGACGTTATTTGTCTCAAACTAACAAGTATGTATTTCAACCGATAACAATTGGTTCTGCAAGATATAGTAAATTCAAATTAAACTGAACCTTATGAGAAAAAGGAATAACTAAATAGATTATTATCTGTATGTACTTTGCTTTCAAGATTTGTACTATTTGATTATCCTTTCTTCTGCCAAAATAGCAATCTACTCTTAGCCTAAACAATTATGATGCTAGCTTTGGAGATTTGCGGTGTCAAAATGTATCATATGTAATTCTAAAATTCTAAAGAGGACATCTTCACGTGTAGATTGTAACTCTTGAACATTACCAAATATTTTAAACAAAACTACAAAAATTTGAATAACATCTTCAAATTTACAGAGCCATATGTTGTAAAGATGCTATAAAAATTTATCAATTGATGATTTATATTCTGTGTATCAAATATTTAGTCTTACAAGTAATAATAATAGTTACATATCTTTTACAAACTCTAAACTAAAAATAAAAATCAAGTCTATTTTGATATTCTTTTGCTTAAATAACCTTCGTGTTTTTGCTTGGTCTCTGAAGATCGTTTCTTTGAACTACTTTCACACTACTATTCTTTTATCTCTTTTTACTAATCTTTCTCTAAAATTGGACCTGTGTTTTGACGTGAATAATCGTTATGATGGCTCGATAAAGGATTACGCTTTATTATAACTCCTTTAGAGCTTTAAAGTGTATTTCCACGTCTTAAGAGTTCTTCTTTATGTCTTGAAGATTTGCTTAGAGTTTCAAAATAACTAATATAGGAATATTAAGATGAAGTAAGCTAAGCTTAACGAAGTATCGCAGGGTTTTCTTATATTTTCTACTCTTAAATCGAAGGACTCACCTTAAGTGTTTTTTATTATGTTATTACCCAGCTCCCCACCATACTTTCTTTTTTATCATAATTTTCTTCCTGTTATAGCTTAATTTTGTTCAGCCTTTTCGCAGATATCAGATTTCTTTCGAGGATAACTTCATAGAAAAACTAAATGAGAGGAATATTTCGAGGGTATTTAGCGTTATGATGATAAAACTGTCTTTTTTTCAGCTAAGATTGTTGCACTGCGTTTAATAATTCAATCATTCCGTGATCTTCTCTTATTTTTTTGACTATCTTTTTTTATTTGAAAAACCTATCATTCCAGTTCCTTAGCTTATTGTAGATGAAGTCTAATTCTTTGTTTAGTTTGATTTTAGTTTGTATTTATTTACCAACACATATTAATATGTATTTCATTTAATTATTCCAGTATATTTTCTCAATAGACGCACTACAGAAGTCTTTCATCCATTTTAGTTTACTCCCCCATTTACTTATACTGCCACAAACTTGCTCAGTGTTTGTTTCTGGTGGCAATAACAATACCATATTTACTGATAAGCTCATCGATTTTTTGATAATATCATCTAAACTTGGACTAAAATCATTCAAAGATATTCCTTTAGCGCTTCGTGCCTGCAGATTTGCCAGTGGTGGTTGTAAGAACACTGTATCGAAATTTCCTCTTTACAACTTTAGAAACTGACGATTTGATAGTTAAAGATAAGATTCCACTTAATAAATGGTTGCATTGTTGAGGAGAAACTACAGTTTTTATCTATTCGATTAATTGGAGACAACTTTTTAAAAAGAATTGATAGTGGCAAGTTTGATTGAAACAGCTCCAACACCTGCAAAAGCATCTAGAACAGATCTCCTACCTGTAAATTTACTAGCTATATATTCAGTCACACATTCAGGAGGCAAAGTGGACCATGATTATTCATCAATTTTAATTCCTTCATCAAATTTATCAAAAAACATATAACGATCTTCCCAAAACCTATCAAATTCGTAATTTTTGTAGGCTGTGTCTTTTGTTTTTTGGCTTTTACTTACAAGGCTGAATTTTGTAGAAGATCGAGTTATAATTTGTTTGAGTTTCCCGAAATTTGGCTTCAGTTCTACAGGATCAACTCTTACTAAAATGCTATAATTATTCGATACAACGATCGTTAATTGTTTTTAATTCAAGTTCTAGATTGTCAAATCCATCTATTCCTTAAATTTGCCACGATTCTTATGAAATTTTTCAAGCTCCATAGTTCCTCTATAGGAATTTTATGATCTCCATTGTGATTACTATTCTTACTTCTTTTACTAGCTTTATTCTTTGATTTATCTCATCCCGTAGCTTCCTCTTCTGATTTTAGGAGTATTACGAAGCATTTACATCTTAGATACATCACCTCTCATTTCTTTTTTTGTGAGTTATGAATCATATTTGCTTTGGATTGATGAAGTTTATAAAAGTTCGTTCTTTAAGTTAGAGTGTTGTAAAGGTGCAACAGTTGCAGAAAGGAGACACGGGCAAAAATAGCCTTTTAATGTGGTCCAAACGGTTATTTATGAGCTTATTATCACCTACTTCTACTTTTTTTCGCTCATAGGAGGGTTAATGTACAGGAAAATATTACCCAATTAAAAAACTACTTTATACTAAAAAGCAATTAGTATAAACGTGTCAACAGAATTAAAACAGATCGTGAACTTATCCTTTACTAAAAAAAACTCTCTATAATTTATTATAGTTAAATAGTTATTAGATAATTTAAAAAGACTAATAACAAACAATCGAAATACATGTTTGGAGATAGTATTTACAAGATGCAAATATTTAATAGGTAGTATTTTACTAACCCTTTTTTATTCTACTTGGCTTTATTGAAAGCTTTCGTGATTACTTTTCTACTTAGTCTATACTAACTTCAGCTAAATACGATCGATTTTATTTATTATTTGAGTTTAACTATTATCTAAACTGCTATAATTATAATACCTCAACAATCATGCAGAGCAGTATACATTCACTCAGAGAATGGTTTTAGATCTAGTCAATTGAGTTCGGCTTTTTCTATCCAGAAGAAATTAGACGTCTCAGCGTCTGCTAAATTTAGAAAGCTCAAGTCTACGACGAAGAGAAGAAGCCTAAAAAGGGTAGTCTTTATGATCCATCGTTAGGAGTATCGCCCAACGATAGAGATGTAGTTTGCAGTACATGTGGACATAAAGGTCTATAATGTTCTGGTCATCCTGGTCATATCTAACTAATCGTACCCGTTTACAATCCCTTAATCATTGATGTCCTTCTTAAGATGTTACGAATGAATTGCTTTAATTGCCACAGACTTAGAATCCGTTAAAGAATAAAAGAAGATTACATAGTTTTACTTGAACTTTTGAGAAAAGATAGAATCAATGATGCCTATCAATTTTACGACATTAATTTGGAATAAGAAAGAAGAAAACTCGAAAAACTATAGAATGAAACATAGGCTTAAAAAAGTAAGTAAGGATATCAGGCTAAACTTCATGCATGCAAAAATAAATTAGAGTTTGCTTAAAATTTAAAAAAGTAGTGCAATAATTCCAAACCTTCAACACCTACGTCCACATCAATCTAACTATTCACACAATTTTCCAAATTCCTCTATGGACTTGCTCAGAAAAAATGTCCTTACGTAAATTGCAAACATGAAAGCAAAGGAGTGAAAAAATAAGGTGCTAGCAAGATTTTCCTTATCGATAGAGAAGCTGAAGTAGAAGAAGAGAATGGACAGCCAAGGTAAAGAAAAAAATCAAAAGATACATGGTCAAGAGGAGGTTAATCGACTGCTCATCCTTCACAAGTAGAGAAATAACATCGTAAAAATCGTCAAAGATATTTGAGTCCTAAATAGGTCTACAATTAGTTACGCAAGCTCTGGCACAATTAAAAAGCCTTGATGAGTGTACTTTTTGGCAACGAACGCCATTTAAACTCCTTTACTATGTTCTTTATTAACACAGTATTCGTTCCTCCAAGTCGATTCAGACCTGAGAGCAAATTAGGATAATAAAAATATCTTCACGATCACACTAGCATTTTGGCAAGAATAACCCAAACAAATATTGACATTAAGAGCATGATTTCAAAGCAATTTTTAGATAAAGATAGATAAATCGATAATCAGAAGTTTGTTAATCCTAAATCGATTGAGCAGACTCCAACTTATGATGTTAAAAAGACTCAATTCTACGGAGAAGCACTCAAAAGATTAAAAGGAAAAATAGATTTTGTTAACAAATGTTTAGAATTACAAGACTCAGTCAATTGTTTCGTTGATTCAAGTCGTTCAAGTAAAATGGCAGATAAAGATATTAAAGGAGTCAGGCAGATTCTTTAGAAAAAGTAAGGTCTTTTCAGAATGAAAATGATGGGAAAAAGAGTAAACTATGCTGCCAGATCTGTTATCTCCCCAGATCCAAGTTTACAAACTGATTAAGTAGGAGTCCCTGTCTTTATGTCTAAAAAATTGACATTTTGCTAATATGTCAACGAATACAATCTTTAAAAACTGCAATCTTACATCATCAATGGAAAGAAATATCCAGGAGCTAACATTCTTTAATAAAACGGAAGACAAATAAAATTGGATTTGTTAACTTAAGAACAAAGAATATCATTGGCTAGAAATCTGTGGAATAACCATTAAAATAAAATAGTTTATAGACATATTCAATCTGGAGACAACGTTCTCTTTAACAGACAACCCACTCTACATAAAGCAGGTCTTATGGCACATAGAGTCAAAGTACTTCCGAAAGAATCAACTTTGAGAATGAACTATGCTAACTGTAAAAGTTACAATGCTGATTTTGATGGAGATTAAATGAACATGCACGCATTACAGACCTACATGGCAAAGGCTGAAGCATAACTTTGTATAAGTGATCAAATGTATGAAAGTCCTACAAACGGCAAACCTCTACGTGAAATTATGCAAGATGCTATCATTGCTGCTGTTTATTTGTCAATGAGAGATTTGTTTTTCAATAAATCTGACTATAGCTAGCTATTGTTCCAAGCAACATCTTCATTATTTTCTAACCTTTCCAAAAATAATAGAATTTTCTTGTTAAAACCTGCTATTCAGAAACCAAAACAACTATGGACTGGAAAACAACTTATTAGTAATGTTATTAAGATTATCGTTCACTATTCAGATTTAAGTTTCAAAGATTAAAAAGGACTTACGATGAAATCCACAACCAAAATTTCAAAAAATTACATGAAAGGTTTTGAAGAAGAATCGGAGGTTGTATTTGTGGACAACTAGTTTTTAAAAGGATTCATAGATAAAAATCAAGTGGGATCTAACTCTGATTATGGATTTTTGCATTCATTTACCTAATTATACGGCTAAGCTACAACTGGTAAACTTATGACTTGTTTAAACAAACTATTCCTAAACTATATGCAAATCAATGGCTTCACTTGTGGATTAGATGATCTTTTATTGAGAAAGAAAAATGAGAAATCCAGAAAGTAAATGCTTGAGACAGTACATGCCCAAACTGTTAGTGAAATTTGTAATACTTATGAATAAGCTGCACCTCAGAATGTTTACTACATGGGTCGCAGCTAATATTTTTGTGACTAAAATGGTGTGCTTTTGGATTAAAAAAGAAGAATTCACGTGCAAAAGACAGATTAGATTGTCAGATATCTCTAATACAAAATTGTTAAGGAACCTAATGCTGTTTAGGAGCTAGATGCTTAATATAAACATCATTTGAATGAAAAATCTTCACATGTCATTGACCAAACTTTATCTGGTTTCCAAAAACAATTTCCTAGGAACAACTTTAGTATGATGACAGTCACAGGTGCAAAAGGATCTAATGTAAACCATTCTCAAGTGGCAGTTATGCTTGGTCAGCAATAATTATAAGGCAAAAGAGTGCCAATGATGATCACTGGTAAAACTCTACCATCTTTTTATCCTTATGATCCTAACCCACGTGCTTCAGGTTTCATTTCAGATAGATTTTTAACTGGACTAAGAGAACAATAATTCTATTTCCACTGTATGGCTGGTAGATAAGGTCTAATTGATACAGCTGTAAAAACTTCAAGAAGTGGTTATCTTCAGAGATGCTTAATGAAGCATTTGTAAAGTCTTAAAGTTGAATATGATCTAACTGTGCGTGACTCAGATGGTAGTATAGTTCAATTTTTATATGGTTAGGACTCTTTGAATCCTCCTAAAGACAAATTCTTCCAAAAACTTGATTTGCTGAAGAATAATGTGAATACTTTCAAAGCAAAATTCAAATACAACTAATTCCAAAGTCTTCTCAAAACTAACTAAATTAAAGATTTCAAAAAGAAGGAAAGTTAAAAGAAATATTCTTTAAAAACAACTATTCAATAAAAATTTTCACCTGCCAATAATCTGGGTGCCATTTCTGAAAAAGCCTATCAAACTATTTAAAAATTGAATCTTGGTCCATAATTTGAAAACATATTTGCATTGAAATATCAAAGAGGAATGGTTGAACCAGGATAAGCTGTTGGATGCACAGCTGCTCAGTCAATCGGTGAACCTTCAACACAAATGACCCTTAATACTTTCCACTTAGCTGGTCATGGTGGTGTAAATTTGACTTTAGGTATTCCTCGTCTGAGATAATTGCTAATGACTTCAAGTGATAAGATAAAAACTCCTATCATGTAGATTAGCTTTAGAGAAAAACTAACTAAATAAAAGGCTGTAAGTTACAGTAAACAACTATAAAAAGTCCGTTTAGGAAAGTTAATAAAGAGTGTAGGAGTTGAAGAATGGAAATAATTGACAGTATCAGACAAAATTCTTTATTATCATGAGCGTAAAAGATACTATAGAATTACTTTGAACTATTAAAAAGAAGAACACATGTTACACGAATATGGAATAAGCTACAAAAATATTGAAGATAAAATAAAAAATGTGCTTGTAAATCAGTTACTTAACTATATCTCACGTGTGAAAAAGAGAAACGAGTTGAGGGCTGAAATCAAAAGAACTCATCATACTGAGAAGGAAGTTGCTTAGGATCAATCTGAAAGCTAAAAGGAGTCAATGTAGATTGAGATGCAAGATGAACCTCAGAAATAAAAAGAAAAAAATATGGAAGAATAAAATAATAATAATGTGAATTATTCAAGTCCTTAGTTTTCAAAGGTAGCCTATTTCGAAGGTTATTGCCAAATATAAGTAAAAGTTGCCCTTAGTCTCAAAAAATTCCTCATGACAAGAGTGATTTAAAAATTACTAGGAACTACAATCATCAAAGATATTGCTGGTATTAACTCAGTTACAGTCCTTTAAAAGAAAGGTGTACCTTACTTACAAACTGAAGGAGTCAACTTCGATATTCTCAATACCTTTGATTTCCTATAACCCAACAACGTGAGAAGTAACGATATTCAAGCTGTCGCCAAAAAATTCGGTGTAACTTTCATATAATATAGATTGAAGCAGCTAGAAACGTACTCGTTACTTAAATCGTATCTTTATTTGGTGCCTACGGTGTATCCGTTTTT
>Ga0194117_10004813_pt1 | contig 12642 bp, 9 predicted proteins | sample TA2MahsurfametaG_FD_160579 | JGI IMG/M metagenome (GOLD analysis project Ga0194117, IMG submission 160579) | Freshwater microbial communities from Lake Tanganyika, Tanzania - TA2015009 Mahale N1 surface | ecosystem: Environmental > Aquatic > Freshwater > Lake | place: Tanzania: Lake Tanganyika...
CCAACCTTGTCGCTACTCAGGCGTGGGAACTGAGCTTTGCCGCGACGGCAGCCCTTCGTCGAATGCGCCGCCACCGAACCATCATCATTGCCTGCTACAAGAAGGCGACTTTATGGCCAGACTGACACTCTATTATGCGAGCCTCAATAGTTGCGAAGTCGCACTTTTGTTGAGGCTTGAAGCACTACCGGAACCAGAAGGTCGACATCTCCAACCCAGCCTATGAGACCTGTTTCTGCCTGCATCCTTGCCCTGACGTTGATGGCCCTTCTCGATGTCGTTTCGGTATATGGTGCAGCTGGATCGGAACGCGTTTGGCTCTCCCAGGATCATGTGGATCTTCAGATCCAGTACCACCCTGGCGCTAAGAATGAACTTGAACTGGTGCTGCGTGATCGGGATCGGGCGACCAACTATGCCGCAACCAATGTGGTGTTGGTGGTCCGAGAGGGTGCCCAGACGCCCATACCCTCTGGGTTCGAGCAGTTCGGTGAACCGGGCTACCCGTTGTGGATCCTTCCCGCCTCACAGGATCCAGGACTGCTCTTCCTCGGAATCTCGGGAGAGGGTCTGCCATTGGGGGTCTTTGCCGGCCCTCCTGTGATCCGATTGAGGGAGGTCCATGCCCCTGGCTGGTTCTTTCTGTGGCAGTTTGATCCTTCGGGTGGGTTGAACATGGTGCTCGATACCCGGACCGGGATCGGCCCGGATTCCTTGGTCCGCCCTGCGCTCGGAGGGCATGGACACTATAACTGGGGTTTCTCCGGCAACGGTTGGTATGAGGTGACATTCCAGGTCGAAGGTCGGCTCGCAGGGGCCAGCACAAACCTCACGGCATTACCCAACACATTGCTCTTTGCCGTCGAACCTATCCCTCCAGCCCCACCGATGGCCGCTCTTCTGTCCGTGATTGGTGTCCAGAACGGAGTCCTTGCATGCCAACTCATCGGAACCCCTGATCAGCGGTACCGGGTTGAACACTCGGAGGATCTCCTTCACTGGATACCCGGTTCGGTCGTGGTGGCACAGCCTGATCCCACTCCCATCTCCGTGCCGGCGCCTGGCGGTGCCAGCACCATCTTTGTCAGGGCCGTGCACCCCTAGTTCCCGACCTGTTGTGTCCTCCGCTTCTCCTCGGGTGCATCTCGAAGACGTTCTTGAGGTGCTCGATGCGTGACACCCTTTCTCCCTCGATGAGGACCTCGACAACATCGAATCTCCAGACCGGTCGAGAGGCATCAATCCGACGCAGATAGGTCTCCGCGGCACGTGAGATCCGCTGCTGTTTTCGGACATCCACTGCGTCCGCAGGGCGGGTCCGAGCCCCCTCGGACCGGGTCTTTACCTCTACAAATACAAGACAGTCCAGATCCCGAAAGACCAGATCGATCTCACCTCGTGGGGTCCTGTAGTTCTTTGTCAGGAGCCGCATCCCCTTTCCGGACAGATGCTCGCTGGCGGCATGTTCGCCGAATGTTCCCAACCTCATGTTGGAAGGTTGGTCGGGGATGCCTCGACACCAGTAGAGGACTCTTGCCAAGGCATTCCTCATTGTAGGAACAGTTCGGATTGCACGGGCCGTAGCGGTGCGAAACTCCGTCGGTGGATCGGACAAGGCCCATGTCGACGCAGGGCCTCGAGATGCTCAGTGGTCGGATACCCTTTGTGTCTCGCGAATCCATATTCCGGCCACCGCTGGTCTGCCTCATCCATCCACCGATCCCGGGTGACTTTCGCAAGGATACTGGCAGCCGCGATGGAATAGCTTCTGGAGTCGCCTTTCACCAGGGCAGTCTGGGGGATGACGAGTGATCGAACCGGGTTGCCATCCACGAGTGCATGATCCGGTAATGGAACAAGACGAAGGAGGGCTTGGTTCATGGCATGATGGGTTGCTTGCAGGATGTTGATGGCATCGATCGTTGATGCATCAGCAATGGCAACCCCGTGTTCAACACCCGCTGCTCCCTCGAGGCGTTCGAAAAAGTCTTCTCGTTGGATTGGGGTCAACTTCTTGGAGTCATTGATGGAACGGAGCTCGCGTGGCAGTCCATCCCGGATCCACGACATGGGAAGTATGACAGCTGCCGCGACCACGGGTCCGGCCAAGGGTCCCCGTCCCGCCTCATCCACCCCTGCAAATCTCTGGCATCCGGACAACATCAGAGTCCGTTCGCATTGAAGGCGGGCGTGAGATTGGGGCTGTGGGTCGGATTCGTATCTCATGGGATCCAGGTGGACAGAACGTTTTCCTGTCCAAGGCTTGGAGGTCTCCGAGGTGGTGATTTCACCTAGGATCAGACCCTAAAGGCTATGGGATTTGTTCTAGGTCAGCCATAGGTCGAAGACCAATTCACGACGTTTGTTCTCAGATTCAAGAATGAATCGAGGTTGAGAAGGATCAATCTCGCGATTTTGAGGAGGCTCGCCATGATAACGTTTCTTTGTCGCAGTGGGCGGTTTTTGGTGGCTGCGTTGATTGCCAACGTGGCAACCGCTGGATTTATCGACCTGAAATGGGACCACTCCGACGCCCCAACCCGGGCTTTTTATAGGGTCTATGTCCGTGATCAATTGGGCGAATATAAGGCTGTCACCGAGACGCCATGGAATGAGGCGAGGATCAACAGCCTCGAAGGAGGTAGGACCTACTATTTTTCCGTCCGCTCGGTGAACGGTGTTGGCATTGAAAGTGAAAACTCACCGGAAATCCGCGTGGATCTCCCCATGCCTCCCTTTAATCTGAGGGTTGCCGCGTCATCTGATCAATATACACCATGGGGGGAATTGATTGCCCCAGCTGCCCTGAAATTCAAGGCGGTTTTTGGGTCTCCAATTGAGGAGGTTGAGAAGGTTGTTGTTCGTATAGAATATAAAAAAATCGATGGAACAAGAGTCGACTTTTACCGTGAATTGAAGGGACCGGACTTTGAGATGCAAGTGACCGACATCGGCGCCGCATCTTCATTAGGTATTTCTCCATTGGGGGTGCTGAAAAATGGACAGGCCTTTTATGGTCTCGTCAATGATGGCCTCGGCATTAGATTCCGGGTTCACCCTCGAATGCCAAACCATCGATTACAGGCAACCTCAAGCCAGTCCCCTGTGATTGTTTCAAACCCGGTGAACCTTGAGCTTCAAATGGATGATATTGGGATGCCAGTGAGACGTGTTTTGTTCATAAGTGGTGGTAGACAGGTAATCGGAGAGGACTTGACGCCGCCTTACTCACTCGAATGGAAGAACGCAGTTGAGGGATATTTCAACGTTGAAGCCCGGGTCTATTACCATGGATTGACGGATGATTGGTTTGTTCCATCCAATGTTGTTGGAATACATTATTCAAAACCGCTATCAAGCTTGGTTGTCATTGCGTCAGACCTATCCTCCGGCAAGGTGTCCTTGAGGGGTGAATTGGGGAACTGTGAAGGATTTCAGGTCGAAAAGGTCCAATTTTTTGAGGGCGAGAGAGTGGTGGGGGAGGATTTCGAGCCACCTTTCGAGTCCATATTGCAATCAGAGCCTGGAACAAACTGTCTTGTAACGGCAAAGGCCATCTTTTTGACTGGCCATGTCCTCACCTCTGACCCGCTTCCTGTGATGGTTCCGAGTCGGAACCCGGATCCAACCGTTTCCCTGCGGGTCCCTGCTGCGCCGGGACCGTGGCGAGTTCCTGCATCCATCGACATGGAGGCCGTTGTTCAAGCCAATGGAAATTTGATTAGAAAAGTTCAGTTCATTGAGGGAGGTAGTGTTTTGGGGGAGGTTTCATCTGCTCCATTCTATTTCAAGTGGCTGGCAACCTCAGCCAGGGAAACGGCGATAAAAGCCCGAGTTTTCTACGGAGACGGCCTGACAATTGATACCGCTGCTGTCGCGGTGCTGATTATTAATTCGAAGCCGACAGCTAGCTTGGACGTACCCACTACAATTGATGGTTTCGTTGCGCCAGCGACGGTGGTTATGACGGCAGTGATCAATGCAGATGGGAATGCCATCCAGAAGGTTCAGTTCCTCGAAGGTGGGAAGCCTCTTGGCGAGGACACGTCGGCACCCTACGGGTTTGTCTGGTCAGGGGTATCGGCCCGGAGCACGACGGTTTCGGCGCGTGTCTTTTATGGAGACGGTGGAATGATCGAGACGGCTCCTGTGGCGGTGGTGGTAAAACCGGGTCAGCCTCCTTCCGTTGTTCTGGAGGTGCTGGATGGTGGTTCCGATTTCAGGGCGCCGGCCCACCTCGTTCTGCGTGCTCGACTCGAATCCGGTGGTCATGCAATCCAAAAGGTCTCCTTCCTATCAGGTGGCGTTTCTGTTTGTGAGGTGACATCGGCACCCTTTGAGGCTAGCTGGGAAAATGTGCCAGCCGGAGCCACACGAATCGTGGCTAGGGTGGCCTATGGGGGAGGATCGATCGTTGATTCCCGCCCGGTTGATATCAACATTGCTGCCGCTCTCCCTTCGCCTTGGAAAACCAAGGATATAGGTGTCGTCTCTAGGCCGGGCTTTGCCGAGACTGCCGCCGGGAAACCTTTGTCGTTCGTCGGTTCCAGTAGTGGGGTCCTGCAGGCTGGAAGACCCACTGATTCGTTCCGCTTCGTTTTCCAGCCCCTTACCGGCAATGGTGAAATCGAAGCTGAAGTCTCGGCCGCGGGTACGGATGACGGATCCGAGATAGTCGGTCTTATGATCCGAGAGAACCTCAATGACTCTTCTCCGTATGTCTTTGTCGGAGTGGGAGCGACGCCATTCCTCTACAGAAGTCGGGCGGGAGCTGTCTCGTCGACGATCCCGACACTACCCATCAAGGCGAGGAGGATCGGCATCAAGCGGATGGTCAAGGCGGGTGGGGACACCATTCTCCTGCGTTATTTCGATGAGACCCTCCCGAACGGTGCTCCGCGCTGGGTCAACTTCCGCAATGTTCCCGGGGGTCTTGTGTTGCCCAGGACGGTCTACGTGGGTTTTGTTGTCGCCTCATCCGATCAGGCATTGGTAGCCACTGGGCTCATCACCGACCCCCTCGTGTACCAATAGATTGATTCCCGCAATGAAGAGGGATCATTCCATGGCCGGTGTACCTGTGTGGTGTTGGATCGCGGGTGTGGTCTTGGCTGCCGCCGTTATCAGGGAAGGTCCGTCATGGGAGCCACCTACTCGGGTCAACCCGTTGAGCAATCCGGCTGAGCTGGATACCACTGAGGAAACAACGATAGCCTTGGAGTCCGGCGACGTTCGCTTCCCTCCGCAACCGGCAAGGGTCGATGGACCCAAGGCCTTGAATCAGTATGAAAAACAGGCTCTCGAGGACGATCCCGAGAGGATCTTGAGGCTCCGTGCCTGGTGTGAAGCCGATCCCGAGGCGATGACAGCGTGGGTGGTGAGCCATCTTGCAGGGAAGGACCGGGTGACAGCCCTCAAACAGGCTGCAGTGGTGTGGTTTTCAGTGGATTCGGATTCCGCGACACGCTGGGCGGGTTCCCTCGTGGAAGATACCGAAAGGAACACCGTTCTCCTGGAAATCGGTTTTGAAATGGCGCGACTCCAGCCAGAGGGGGCTGTCGATCTTGCCTCTAAACTCCCCTTCTCCCCGACGCGGGACGAGCTTCTCCTCCACTCGGTCCGACAGTGGGCAGGCGTGGATCCGTCAGCCGCTTCGGTCTGGGCGTCCCGTCTACCGGAGTCTCGGCTCAGACAGGAGGTTTTCTCGGCGTTGGCCGTTTCGTTGGCCGTGGACAACGGCCAAGACGCCGCGGGAATTGTTGCCCGATCCATTGCATCGGGGAAAGAGCAGGAGGATTCAGCCGTGCTGGTGGCTCGCAGCTGGGGCACCCTCGATCCGGAGTCTGCGGCCGACTGGATCGTTGGCTTCCAAGACTTGCTCGTCCGTGAAGCTGCCATGCGTGAACTTGTTGCCGTGTGGGTTGAACGATCACCAGAGCATATGTCTTCGTGGATAGGATCTCTGGCAGACGAATCGCTCCGGCTCCAGATGATGGATGTGGTTGGATCCGTGAGACGACAAGCAAGACCGGTTCTCCTTAATCCTGCTGTAGGCATTTCCCCGTGATGCCATTCAGGGTAGCACTGGAACCGGAACCGGCCCGACTCAGCGCGACAAGGCGATCAGATAGCGGAGGAGCCGCTCGACGGTTGCCGCCTCTCTTCGTTCCTTGTGAATCAAATGGAGGTTCGCGACGACGCGGGTCAAGGTTCGGCGGTGGCTCAACGGCGCAAGATGTCGTTCGTCGTACTCAATCGCTAGGTCATGGAGGCGTTTGCGGCACTCGGAACGCGTTAAGAGCCGGCCTGAGTGGAAGGGGTCGATGAAGACTTCCTCGGTGGCGGTCTGCCATCGGCAGATGAAATGTCCGGGCATTCCAATTCCGACCAGTGGCAGCCCCAGGCGTTTACTGATCAATAGATAGACGAGACAGAGTGAAATGGGGATGCCCCGCCTGAGGTCCATTACCCTGTTGAGATAGCTGTTCTCAGGGTTGAAGTAGTCCGTCTCATTGCCGACAAAGCCAAGCTTCCGGAAGAGAACCTCATTGAGTGCATCAACGGCGACACCGGGGCCTGGGCATCGACCCATGAGATGCTGCACCCTGTCGGACCAGTCGTCCAGTTGAGCCTTGAACCCTTCAACGTTGGTGCGGGGATAGCTTGTAAGAGTGAACTTCCAGACCCCTTCCTCGAGATCGAAGTGCTCACCTTGGGATAGCACAAAAGAAAGGAACTCGTCGTCGCGCCGGTCAGCTTCGCATCTGTCGACCGTCTCGAGCACCCGGCGGCGGATGACCGGATCGGGGTGCCGGGTATTGGCCGCGAGGAACTCCAGCCCTGTTGCGCCCGCCGACAGGATGTGCCTTCTGATGGTCTCAACCACGGAGGAATCTTCGTCCCCAAGAAGGCTGAGCATCGCCTGGAGCTGCAATGGGGAAAAACTCCGTTTATGGGGTGCCTGCGAGTCCATGAACGGTGAGGAAGGTGCCCCTTGTAAACCCATCGCGAGGGGAGGTCCGGGGGGCTTTCCAATGAAAAAGGCAGACCTTTCGGTCCGCCTCGCTTTAGAAAACCAGTCCGGATCAACCCTCGTTGGTGGGCGGGGAAGATGGATCAGATCCCTCGGCCGGGCTGGCTTGGGAAGTCGATTCCTCAGCGGAGTCCGCCGTGGAACCCTCGGGCTGCTGCTCACGCTCTTCCATGGCAGCTTTCCGACTGAGACGAACCCGGCCCTTTTCGTCGATGCCGAGGCACTTCACGGTGATCTCATCGCCCATCTGGACGATGTCTTCGACCTTCTTCACCCGGAAGTTGGCCAATTCGCTCACATGGACGAGGCCCTCGGCTCCCGGTGCAAACTCTACGAAGGCGCCGAAGTCTTTGATGGAGACCACCTTGGCACGGTAGATCTTCCCGGGCTCGGCAGCGGCAGCGGCACGGGCCTTATCCTCAGGGGAACCCTGCTTGGGTCCGCGGGCCGGCCTCGAGGAGCCCTCGGTCTCACCGCCGGCTTCACCCGACGAAGCTTCGCCTCGCGGAGCGCGTTCCCGGCGTTCACCTCGCTCGCCCCTTCCTCCTCGCTGAGGACGCTCAGGGCGCTCAGCTTTTGCAGCGGGCTCGGAGTCGTCGGACGGAGGGATCTCTCCGCGTTCCTCCATGGCAGCCTTGCGGCTCAGCTTCACCCGTCCCTTGTCATCCACACCGATGCATTTCACCCAGATCTCATCTCCGACCTTGATGACGTCCTCTGGGCGGTTGACGCGCTTGTTGGAGAGCTCACTGACATGAACCAGTCCGTCTTGTCCCGGCAGGACTTCGACGAAAGCACCAAATTCCTTCAGGGTGACAACACGTCCGAGGTAGATCCTGCCGATCTCGATCTCAGCACCAATGGCTTCGATCTCCTTCTTGGCGATCTCCATGCCCTCCGCGGACACGGAAAAGATCTTAACCGTTCCGTCGTCCTCGATATCGATCTCGCAGCCCGACTCATCAACCAGACGCTTGATGTTCTTGCCGCCGGGTCCGATGAGCATGCCGATCTTCTCAGGGTTGATCCGCATGACGGTGATCCGAGGGGCGTACTTGGAGAGCTCGGTCCTTGGCTCTGCAATCGTCTCCGCCATGTGCTTGAGGATCTCCAAGCGGGCGGTGTAGGCCTTCTGGACAGCTTCGGCCATGATCGACAGCGGAAGTCCCTTGAGCTTCAGGTCCAACTGGAACCCGGTGATACCCTTCTCGGTTCCCGCGATCTTGCAGTCCATGTCGCAGAATGCGTCCTCCCACCCGATGATGTCGGTCAGGAGTTGGTATCGGCTGATGGCGTCGTCTGAACCATACTCGGTACAGATGCCGATGGAGATGCCGGCGACGGGGCGCTTCAACGGAACTCCGGCATCCATGAGAGCCAGGGTCGCTCCGCAGATCGAGGCCATCGAGGTGGAGCCATTGGACTCCATGATCTCGGCAGTCACACGGACTGCGTAGGGGTATTCCTCCACCGGAACCATCGGACGCACGGAGCGCTCGGCGAGGGCTCCATGGCCGATCTCACGACGGCCTGGACCAGAGATGCGGCCGGTCTCGCCGACGGAGAAATTGGGGAAATTGTAGTGCAGAAGAAACTGCTTCTTTGTCTCCCCGCCGGTGTAGGCATCGAACTCCTGGATGTCGTCACTGGTTCCAAGGGTGGCAATGCACACAGCCTGGGTCTCACCGCGTTGGAACATGGAAGACCCGTGGGTCCTGGGCAGGAATCCCACCGCGCTGTTCAGAGGGCGGACAATGTCGAAACCACGGCCGTCAAGGCGCTTGCCGGAATCCAGGATCAGGGTCCGAACCGCCTCCTTCTGGAGATAGTATTGGGCATCCTTGATCACGAACTCCGTCACCTTGTCCGCACCGAACTTCTCCACGAGTTTTGCGCCGACATCGGCAAACACTGCGTTGACAGCCGCCTCACGGGCTAGTTTCTGGGGCGTCAGCAGGGCGGGCACGACCCGGGTTCCTGCCAGAGATTTGGCAGCGGAGAGAATCTCCTCGGGGACGACCTTGACATTGATCTGGCGTTTGGGTTTGCCGATCTTCGCAGCAAGCTCCTTCTGGGCATGGATCAGGGGTTGAATCGCCTCCTGGCCGAAGCGCAGAGCCTCGATGAAGTCGGCATCGTTGATTTCCTTCGCAGACCCCTCGTACATCACCACGTCGTGGTCATTGCCGACATAGATAAGTTCGAGATCCGAGTCGATCTGCTGGTCATGGGTGGGATTCGCAATGAATTTTCCGTCCACACGGCCGACACGCACGGCGCCGATCGGGCCTGCCCATGGGATATCCGAGACCATCAGGGCCGCAGAGGCAGCCACGATGCTGAGGATGTCGGGATCATTCTGTCCGTCCGCTGAAAGCAGCACGGTCTGGACTTGGACCTCGTTGTACCAGCCCTTCGGGAACAATGGTCGGATTGGCCGATCGGTAAGTCGGCAGGTAAGTATTTCTTTCTCTGTGGGGCGACCTTCCCGTTTGAAATAACCGCCGGGGAATTTACCGGCGGCGGACGCCTTCTCACGGTAGTCCACAGTCAAGGGAAAGAAGTCCTGCCCCTCCTTGGCCTTGGTGGCTGCTACGGCAGCCGTAAGGATGACGGTCTCTCCGAGTTGGACGGTCACAGAACCGTCGGCTTGTCGGGCATAGCGGCCGGATTCAATAATGATATCCTGGCCACAAACGTTAGCGATAACTTTTTCTAGCATATGCGGATGCGCTTGGCGTTCCGCGAGAGATTTCAGTCAACCGCCCCGACCCGTTTTGGAACTAGGGTCTCCGAATCGGGGTCGCTGAGTGAAATCGCCCGTGGAGGCGGACGCGCTGTATTGCGCGCGACCTATTGGGTTTCACGTACTGGCCCCTCAAGGCGACCGGATCACGCTGGCTGCGGTGCCGACCTCTCAAGGAGGGTGAAGGGCCAAAAGCCGAAGCCGGGCAGGTGCCCGGCTTTACGAATCACTTCCTCAATTTCAACTTCTTGGTGAGCGCTTGATAACGGCACTCATCCTTATTCTGCAGGTAGTTCAGCAAGCGGCGACGCTGGCTGACCAGAATCAACAGACCGCGGCGAGAGCCGTGATCACGATTGTTCTTCTGCAGATGTTCGGTAAGGTTGTTGATGCGGCTCGTCAGCAACGCGACTTGGACTTCGGGCGACCCCGTGTCTTTGTCGTGAGTGCGATGCTCGCTGATGGTTTTAGACTTGGCTTCCATGATGATTTCGGTGTCGGGCAGCAAACCACCGCCCCGTAAACGTCCGTCAATCGAAGTGGGGATAATGGCAGATCAGGATCGCTTGTGTCGAGGCTTTGTTTTGTGTCGATCGGCTCGCGTTGCTTTCTCCGACTCCCGAGGTGTAGGGAATCCAACACCAGCCGTGGGGATCAAACGCTGGGTCATAATCCAGCCTGGATGCCGGTCCTTTGAGTGCTGTTTTCAAACCCAAGTCGTCCTTGATGGCAGACGACCCCTCGGTATGGATCGTTGTCGACCAACAGGTTGCCGTCCAGGTCCAGATGGTCGGCGAGGCTGGCAAGGTGGGCCGCCGCAGAGATAAGGACAGAACTCTCAATCATACAGCCAATCATGGTCTTCAGTCCCTGCGCCCGGGCGGCCTCTAGGGCCGACTTGGCTGCCGTCGCACCACCAGTTTTCACAAGCTTCACATTCACCCCATGGAACCCTTGGGCGACCCGCACGGCATCGGTGGCGTGTTGATAGGATTCGTCGGCGAAAATGGGAAGGGGAGACCGATCCCTCAGCCAACGGGTGTCCGCTTCTGAGGTGCTGGTGGGCATCGGTTGCTCGACAAATTCCACACGGCCATCCGCGGCCAGCCACTCAATGGTCTCGAGGGCCTGCTCCCGTCGGGTCCATGCTGCGTTGGCATCGACGCGAATAATTTTGTCGGGAGCTGCGTTCCGCACTGCTTGGAAGGTCGCCTGGTCATTGGAGCCTCCCAGCTTGACCTTCAGAATCGGCATGGACTCTGCCTCCCGGGTCTTTGTTGCCATGACCTCTGGCTCGTCGATGCCGATGCTGAACGAGGTGACAGGTCCAGGATTCGGGAAGCTCAGGTCTAGAAACGCATGGAGAGGGATTTCCGCCGCCTTGGCTGCCCCATCCAACAAGGCCAGGTTCACGGCGCACTTCGCGGGAAAGTTTCCAGATCCGACCGATTCAAGGTACTCCATGCTCCCGGGGATGTCGTCGAACGACAGTCTTCGGATGTCGATCTGTCTCAAAAACCGGCTTACCGTCTGATGGGACTCTCCGTATTGACTTGAGGGGGAGGCCTCTCCGAGCCCTGTTCGACCAAGAAAATCGGAAAGTTCCGCGAATATGACGGGGTAAACCGTTCTGCCGCCGCCTTGGCCGAGATTATTTGCGATGGTCCAACGATGGCGGAGAGACAGGTCGAATCTCCGAGAGGCCAACTTGGTGATGGGGTGCTTGGATGCCATGTCTCCTTTTCTCGTTCTCCTAGGTAGGGGTGGTTCCGGGATTCTGCCACCCGCCTCTACACTAGGCAGCCGCTAGCCTGGATGACGTGAACGTCTCGATCATGCTCTGGAAGATGAACCGGCCGTCGGTGGAGCCGAGGAGGGGTTCTGCGGCGCGATCGGGATGAGGCATGAGGCCGGCGACATTGAAGCGGTCGTTGGCGATGCCGGCGATGTTGAGGAGGGAGCCGTTGGGATTGGCCGGGTCACCGACGGTTCCTGTGGCGTCGCAGTACTGCCAGAGGATCTGCCGGTTGGACTGGAGTCTGGAGAGGGTGTCGGGATCGGCGAAGTAGCAGCCCTCGCCGTGGGCGATGGGGATGCGAAGGGGGGTATCCTGGGGGATGGACCGGGTGAAGGGGGTGTTGGGATTGGCGGTCCTGAGATGGACCTGCTCGCAGTGGAAGCGGAGGTCGCGGTTGCGGACCAGGGCGCCTGGGAGGAGTCCGGCCTCGCAGAGGATCTGGAAGCCGTTGCAGATGCCCAGGACCAGGCCGCCCTGGGCGGCGAACTCCTGGACGGCCTGGAGAACGGGACTGAAGCGGGCGATGGCCCCGCAGCGGAGGTAGTCCCCGTAGCTGAAGCCCCCCGGGACGATGACGGCGTCGGCAGGGCCCAGAGCGGTGGACTTGTGCCAGACCAGGGAGCTGGAATGGCCGAGGACACGTGGGGCGTGGAGGCAATCCTGGTCGCAGTTGCTGGCGGGGAACTGGAGGACGGCGAAGTGCATGGCGAGCGGGGAGGGCGGGGAAGGGGTCGGGATCAGTCGACCAGCTCGAGCCGGAAGTCCTCGATGACGGGATTGCTGAGGAAGCGGTGGGCGGCATCGCGGAGGGATTTCTCGGCGGTGGCCCTGTCGGTGCCGAGAGCGAGGTCGATCTCGATGTATTTGCCGACGTGGACGCCGGTGATGCCGGAGTGGCCCATGTGCTCGAGGGCGTTCTGGACGGTTTTGCCCTGCGGATCGAGGACGGCTTTCTTGGGGGTGATGATGATTCTGGCCTTCATGGAGGACGGGAGCAGGGAACCGGATCGTCCCGGCCGGAGGACTTTGGAGGACGAACCCCGGTGTCCGCGAGGCGATTCTAGG
>Ga0194117_10004817_pt1 | contig 12636 bp, 6 predicted proteins | sample TA2MahsurfametaG_FD_160579 | JGI IMG/M metagenome (GOLD analysis project Ga0194117, IMG submission 160579) | Freshwater microbial communities from Lake Tanganyika, Tanzania - TA2015009 Mahale N1 surface | ecosystem: Environmental > Aquatic > Freshwater > Lake | place: Tanzania: Lake Tanganyika...
GGGGTATTTGCAACATTTGCAACAAAGAACAGAATGCCAAAAATAATTATTGACCTTCTGCGATCTGCCCAGCTAAGAACATTAAAGATCTTTTATAATGTGTTGACCACAGCCGAGATCATACGCAGAACTAACTAAACAATTTTTTTTACTTCAAACACTTTTTATAACAAAGTAGGGCTCTACTCAATTACTTTGTATGACTTTCCATGCACTACAAAGTTCCACTATTCAAATTTTTTATCTTTGGCTTACTGTGTTTTTTATAATTTTCCAGTCGGACTTACCCTGTAATTTCTTTTTATAGCTGTTAAATTGGTCGTCCATTGCAAGAACTTCAGTTCATTAGTGCTAAGACATAAAGGAAGTAAAAAATTTTTATGTATGTGCTTAAAAACATAAATATCCATCAGCTATACAATAATCGTTCTCGTGATGGGTAGTTGATAAAGCATAGCTACTATGAAAGAATAAAGAAAACACCTAAAATAGCTGAAAGCAGATCCAAAATTAAAAAACAAAATTAGCACTATAAAGAAAATATAGCTCATCCTAGGGTATTTAAATAGATAGACATTTCTCCAAAATGCTGTAATGAAAAGTGCAATATTGCCAATAACTCTCAATACTCTATCTACTGTTATGACCAACTCTTAAGTATCTGAAGTACTTTTGAAACCTGACATGATTACTCCATCATTTTAGTTGGCATAAGAATCAGCATAAATACTTGAAATGTGAGAATAGTTGATAACAGATAACTACATATTTCCTTAATACATGTTATTCTCACTCCCTTTTTTACCAATTAAAGCAGAAACTCTCTAAAGCCCTTGACCTTAAGGATAGCTAAAAAAGTCAGAAAAGGATATTTGATGAGATTAAACACATTTTTATTGGGACTAATGACGGATAATCCCGTCATTTTCGATCATTATGACTTACACAAAGATATTGGCGAAGCTATTGGAAATAGGTCTAAATTAGAGATAATTTTACATAATGAAAGTTTGTTTGATATTCATGACAGAATTACAAATAAAAGTCATTCTTTTAGTTTAATAAACCAGTCCTGAAATCTTAATTCTAATATAGACTATAGGAGTTGTCTTGGGATTCCCTTTTGTAAAATTTAGACTATGCAAAATAACGAAAAGTTTGCCAATAGGGTTAAATACTCCTTAGAAATCAGTTACCAGCTCGGTTCGAGATGCTTTGATTAGTAACTACTTGATTTTGCTGAGTTGGATAACTTGTCCTTCCTTGTTTTTGATCATAAATTTTTTGAAATCATGCTAATGCGAAATAGTCTATCTTGATTTATAATTACAAGTATGGAGGTATCTTATGGAAATTTAGGTTAATTATCTATCTCCATTTTTTCACAGAAATGATCAAACGCATTTTTATTTCTTCTCAGGTATTCAATTTTAGCTTGAAACAGTTCTATCCTAGTCTTGAAATTATTATCCTAAGATAACAGAAATCCTACGTTTTTATGTTTGTAAATCAACAAACAGCTATTCTAAAGTTTAAGATATCTCTACTTCCAATCATGTTCGTCTTCAAATTTGATTAAAAATTTACAAGCCATGAACAATCGTAATGTTGCTTCATATCCTAACCGATTTGCATCGTAGACTAAATTAGAAGCCTTTGCCTTCTACTCGATTAATCGGCTTTACTTTTTTTTCATTGATTCGCTATACTACTCTTCATTGTAGGCTGACTCATAAATTTCATTAAGGTTCTCTGACATGTGACTATTGTTCGAGTGCTCGCTTAATTTGTGCGTTCTCTATGTTTTTGGAGACACACTAAGCTCTGATTTTGTTATTTTTTGTTGATTTCCGAATAAAAATACATAGAGAGTAGAAAACAATCTTCGATTTGTTTCGTTGGTCATTTTTTACAAAAAAATCTGGATAATTCTATTCAACATCTGTTAAAAATAGCTTCTCCTGGTTTCTTCTCTATGTACTACCTGGAACTTCGATGGAAATTATCCCAATCCTAAATCGATATTCTTAAAATTCATGTGAATGACCTGGTAGAGAGCTTCAAACTAACTATATCGCTTCAGACACCTAAGCACAGGCTCATTTCCAATGCAGAGTTATACTATGTATTTCTTGATTAGAAATTTATACTTTATGTTGAAATATCTCCTTTACTGCCCCCACCACATTGATTTTGCAGTCGTAAGCCTTTTAAAAGAAAAGGTTGAGCTCTAGATTACAAAATTCTTATTACTTACCAATCTGCATCACTATTATAATATTATGCTTAAATATTTCATTGAAGAGGAATAGCCGCAAGTTTAAGAATAAACTCTCAGAATCATTAAGACCCATTTCATTAAAAAAAAGAAGTATCGGCCTTTCCATCTGGATTGCCAGTTCACTCGAAAAAAAATATGCTATTGTGCCTCACACCCCATGGCCACTCTTTCGTAACAAAGCAAAGTCGAACTCTGGGCCAGCTATGAGCAAACCAATAATTTTTACAAGCGTAAGGCAGAATAATAAAAGATAAATAAAGCTAGCCAATTAGTATGTATGTCGTAATATAGTTTTCGAACACTGCTTCAAAAATAAGAAGTTTAAGCCGAGAAGAGCTAGCTTAATTTGTTCGCAACTTCCGCAGCTAGAAGAACTTGCATATTGGCGAAAATGGGGATTACTAAAACGTTTGATTAGATGAGTTATTTCGATATTTTGATTGCTTTGTAATGCTATTTGGAGGCATAAAAAGAGCCATATATCACACTATTTTAAATATAATTATAGATATGATATACGACGAAGCTAAATACGTTTCGCTGTGTACTCATGACTTTCAGAAAAGTTTGACGAATGAAATCGAACTCCTTTGCAAATAAAAACCTGGCACCATTCACAGAATCAGCCAATTCGGCAAAATCTGCAACAAGTGCACCCACATCATCAGAGATTCTGTTAAGTACAGCCATGGATGCATCGTATGCACAGATCAGTTAGAAACATACCTAAAATAGAGAGAACTTTGTCAACATGAAAATAGAGAATATTTTGATATTGTCGTCAAATGCTTGGATCAGAATAACAAAACACATTAAGTACCTCTTGCTTCGAAAATCTGCAAAAGGTGTAGTGATAAACTCCGAGCCTCTTTCTTGAATAGTAAGAAATGTAAAGTTTGCGAAGGATAAGAGCAGGAAGTCATAAAAAACATGGAAAAAACCTTTATTTCAAGTGCGTTCAGTCATTTCAAAAATGTTATTTCATTACTTAGTAAAGCGAAAGCCTCAGGCAATATTTTTGTAAACTAAATTGAGTCAGCTTGCTTAGCCCAACCTTTGGTCAATAGAAAACCAAATCTTCTCATTCCTGATAAACTTATATAAGAATTAAAGCAATCCGACGGTGAAGAGAATCATCAATCTAAAAGATACGTGTTATATCCGAAATGTAGGAAACATAAAGACCTTAAAATAAATGTTTGCAATATGTGCTTAGTAGCATTATTAAACTTAGACCAATGCCCTTTTGGCTGTGTTGAATAACAAAAAAACTAAATCAAAGTTGAAAATTTAGCAAAAATTGCTGAAACTGGGTTCTTATACCTTTATCCTCAAAAAGTAGGTGAATTCAACTACCTAGAAATATTTATTTTGAAACTCATCGAAGAGAAAGGAAGAATGGATCGATGGTAATGCAAAATTAATAAAGTACAGCCAAAATCAAGGCATTAAATCAAGTTTCAATAAAAATTCCCAGTTTTCTCTGCTGCAGTTGCTGTTTCAACACGTTAGTTTTTAGTTTGTGGAGGAGCAGTAGGCCCATATATTTCAAAAATGAAAACTTCAAATCAAGCCTTTGTAGTTAGCATAACTTAAGATTTAAAATAGTATTCGGTTATATAAATTCCACCAATGAGCCAAGTTAGAACTGGTCACTCTTTAGTTTATCATAGTTAAAAGGAAATGGTCTTTGCGATTGGTGGTCTCGATGCTGATAAAAACATCCTAAAATCAGTAGAAGCTTATGAACTTTAACATCAAAAGTGGGTAACTTTAGGAGATCTAAATGTAGAAAGAACTCGTGCAACTGGCTTCGTATTCAAAAATAATCTATATGTATTAGGAGGACAAAGCCGAAATCCTAAAATTTATTAAGTCCTCCTGTAAAAGTTCAACTTTCAAAAAGGATAATGGTAGTCCTTTACCTATGATGGATTTGATTTTCCATTTATCACTGATACAACTCCTTCAAGTTTAATCTCTACACTCCAAGATAAGTAAAGTCTTTATCTATTTGGAGGTAGTAACATTAGTGATACTTGTAACTTCATTCAACCCATGGCTATCAATAATGAGAAAAAGACTTTTGAACTCAATCACAAAAAAGTAATGGCTTCACTTCAATATCCTCGAGTAAATTCAACTATTGGTTTCATCAAATAAGATACTATGATATGTTTCGGCGGACTCTAAGAGCACCAGGATTTATTCTCAACAATCTAAGGATTTACTCTCAAGATGAGTGATAAAGACTTTTCATTTTTCAGCAAACTCGATGATGTTACAATAGGTTCATATAAACTAATTCTAAGAGAAGATCCGAAAACTACTTATAAGAGGCTATACAATCTACTTGAAGAACAGGGAATAATCGATGAGTCGAAGTTAAGCAAGCTTGAAGATAAAAATTTGGCAGAATCTCACAACTGTCATTTAATTGAAAGACTATGGTATACTTTTGGAAAAACTATGATTTGGCTTTAAGATATAAAACAGTGATTGAATAAGTTAATGAATAGATATAGTTTAAAAATATGATTAAAACTCACTATCAAAAAAAGTACTTGAGTTTCTTTGACTTTTTCATGAAAAATTGATTGGGTCTCTATTTCATGTCAAAAAAGGGCATTTTGAAGTTGAATTTGCCCTTCAAAGGCATTCCAAACAAGTTTTTCTGCTATTTTTCATGAGACTCTCTAATTTTCTTACTGTTTTGTATATTTTTATAGCTTTAACATGTATTTTTAGCTTATATAACTCTTTAATCTTCAGGCCCAAGCTACTCCTCAAGTATTGATATGCATTTTTCTTGGAATTTTATAGCTTGCTCAATATCTGGAATATCGTAATGAAGAGAAGCAAGAGCAGAGAAAATAATCGCAGTGTGTAGATGCTTATTACCATAAACTTTAGTTGAAATATTCAAAGCAATGAATAAACTCATTATTGCATCAGTATATTTTCTTTGAGATTAGTAAACTGTGCTTAAGTTCATGTGCATCACAATTATCTAAGGATAGCATTAACTGTAAGCGAATTTGGCAAAAAATATTGCTTTTAAAATGTAATGCTCAGCTGCCGCCCATTTCTTACGAGCGAATTCATAAATTCCTACTGTCAGCAAAGCCTAAATTGTTTATACATGGTCATTACCTTTCAGATTTTCATAAATCTACAGGCTATTCAAAGCAAACACAACTGCAGCCTAAAAATCACCGATTTTGTAATGAAGACTTGCAAATTTTTTGTACATTAAGCCTAATTTTTAATGTGAGCCTCCAAAAGCTGAAAAAATATATTGGAATGCTTTGTTATAAGTTTAAAATGCTTCCTCTATTTGGAATTTGTTTATTAATTTGTCTCCTTATTAGATAAAGTCTAAAAGTTCCTTAGGATCGTTCAAAATAATTTTGAACTTAGGCACAATGTTAATGATCTGCTATTCGGTGAAGTTAGGTCCTGTTTCTGTTGAGAAATAATCTCTCTTTTAGATTTCAATTCCTAAACATAAACAGACATCTCTTAAAATTGCCACTTTTGAAAATTAATAATTGAAAAAGGTTTTTTTGTTATTGAGCTAATGTTTGAATTTTATAAGCGCTATCTACTTAACCTCTTGCCAAAATTTGGATTGCTTTATACTGAGATAATCTTCTGAGCTTTTTGCAAAACTGATCTAGAAGCAACTTTAGTTTTACTTAATTCTTTTTTTCTTATTTTTCTTATTATTGTTTTCCATTTCTTCATCATTCTTATTTTACTTCTGACTTTAAGAGTTATTCTCTTCTTACTAAAAAATACAATTTAATAAATGCTTGAGCAAAATTTTATGTTGATAAATTGGTGTTTCTTTTAAGGCTTTTTTGAAAACATTTTTTATAGATCTCACTAAAATAGCCCTCTCAATCATGATTTTCACATGTTCTGCTTTTTTCTAGCAAGCTTTTTTATAAATTAGGCCCAAATATCTTGAAGAAAGTCCATGCTTATGAACTATCTCAATAATTCCTTTGCTATCAGCTAGATACTTCCTCATTTCTCCATCAAAATCTTAAATCACTAAAGGTACCATGATTTACTTTGCAAATTTTGCAACAGATTGCGATTTTTTTATTTGTTGCCTTTGCTTTTAAGTATTTGCCAAATTGTAAGATGTTCCTACGTTGGGATTGCAAAGAATCGAACATTTTTGTTTGTTATTATATATTTTTATTAACTCTGGTCTCAAAAAGTGTTATTGATTGTCTTTGTTGCTGCTAAAATTTGGATCTTGAATTGCAAAGTATATTAACTAGAGGATGAACTTTTTATTATCATTCGAGACACACGCTGCTAAATCTTTGTGAAGATAAATTGAGTTAGAGCTACCATTGGACTAAGCGATCGTGCTCTAACTTTAGATATTGAGTATCTTTGATAGTTTTTTAACTGCTTAGATAATATTTTAATCAGTTTGAGCTCTATTTTAGAGATGAAAGATTTCTCTTACCGATTTCGCTTCAGCATTGGTAGATATTAGTGAGTTGGGTATAGTTTTTGCAACGATTTTATATCCTCTATAGTTGACTACAATAGAATGCGAAAGATAGACATTATCTGTATCAACCTGATCCACGAAACTCAAAGTGAGTAGATCTCGATTAACCTCATGACCTGAAGGCACAAAGGCATCTTTTGTAAGATTATCATTAGCAAAGAAGAACAATATGTTTGAAAAATGGAAAATCCTCTTCTCGAATTTGGAAGAGTTATTTATTGGTTTGATGATCCCTTTGAAAATATTTACCACTGCTTATTTAACATTTTCAATAAACTATTGATAAATTCTGTATCTCAGCTTTTCTCGTCCCATCTTTTAAAAAAATGAATCATTTGGTGAGGCTCTCTGGTATTGAAATATTTCAACCCAATCTTTAATCGAAACAAAGTCTTCCTTCTCTACAGAGGCAGAGCTATCATTTCTCCAAATATTATTTTTCTTCCAACATTTACTTTATTTCAACCATACTGAATGGTCAGTTATAGGTTTTGATCCTTGATTCAGCCTCTGAAACTACGTAATATTTATGTTTTTTTGAATTTAGTTAAACTTAGTTTTGAATTTCGGTGAAACATTCATCAAAAGATCCAAAAGAGATAGACAAAATGCATACTTGGAGTTTGGGTTTGGATTGAAATTACCTTGGTTACTTTGGTTAACAAAAAAGCCTTAAGAACTCGCAGTAACATGCAGATCAGTTTCCTCGAGTGTCCTAATCTGCAGATAATACAGATCACCAGCTAATTTTCGATTGTTTGGGGGTGGATTGAACCCACTAGTATGGATCATATTGGCAAACTAACTTTCTTTCTTAAAACGATAATTGAGAAGAGGAGAGGAGAAAGGGCTATCAAATAGCTGGTCTAAGTTGATTTATGGATAATTTAATTATTATTCTTCGAAGGTTTTGGTTGAATATTAGCGAGAATTTGCGATTATCCAATGAGAAGGAGTTTCTAATATTTCTCTGACTCTTCCTTCATGGTATTTGCTGGAAAAATAATCGAAAGGCTCAAAAACGACTGTAAGTCTATAGTCACCCTTCAAAATCTATCCGATTTAGACAGTTTAAGGCAATCTTACTCCTTGATGCTCCAAGTGAAAATTTTAGTAGAGGTAGAGAGGGGAGCTGTCGATAAGATGTAGCCTAAGATCACTTGAATGACTTTTGCCACTAAATTCTAGACTGTGATTGCCGATCAATTCGTGATAGATTTGTATTTTGAGAAGAGAGTGTTCGTCGTAGGACATGAATTATAATTAACTATGGTTTAATATAAGTTTAGTTAGAAAATAATTCAAAAATCTCAAATATAATAACCTGAAAACTAAAACAACTCTTACTTAAATCATGTAACTTGATGAAATCTCAAGGTTTCAAAGAAGAAAAGTGAGTTTTTATAACAAATCGATTTCATTATTCAAAAACCTATAAGTATATTTTAAGTTTACTTCTCATCAGCTGCAAATAATATAAACAGGATTACTTATCCCTTTTCGAATGTCCAAATATTTTTTATTTTTTGGGTCGAATTTCTTATACAGACCAGAATACAATCAAGATAAATAAAATCATATAATTTTTATATCACCTCACTTAAACCATAGCTCCCACCAACTCTAATGAGTCATTATTCGCAATTTGGCATCTTAAGGATATAGCATATTTTTGGACTTATTAATGTTGGCATAAAGATCCAACCATTTTTAATAAAACTGTTCTACCCTTCACGAACGGATCAGTTACACTCTTTTTGTCTGGTGTTCTGTATATTAGCCAGAACTTGGATATAAAACTTAAATCAGGAAGTATTCCTTATAATATAATATTAGAGTTATGACAAAGCGATATCTACCGGTGGTGGTTAAGCAAAGAAACTACAAACTCTTCTAATAGGACCTAAAGACGCTGAGATGCTTTAAGAAAAGATTGCACCCTCGCGTGCCTAGCTTCAATTCAAAAGAAGAACTGATAGTCACCATCTAAATGTCGCGGATAGATAAATAAATCGAAGAAGAATCTAATACCACTTTAAACTCAATTACTGATTCTCAGTGATTATTTTTATTGCATATTTTGGATATTTCTTGACTTAGATGCATTGTTGCTAGTATGGCGTTATACAAGAAGTTGGAACCAAATATCAAGAACTGAGAATTAAAATAATTAATAAGAATTAATTTGGATTCGACCGTGATACTTTATATACCACCCAATCAAATTTGTGTTCAATCAGTTTGTATTGGCGTCGTTTTGGAAATTTTATAGTCCGAATCGCTATAAAACTTTTGGATCTAAAGAATGTATCTTCGTTCTTCCTGTTTTTTATTGATGATTTCAACTTAAAACAAGAGGGTTTACTTAAGTTCAGAGATATTTATTTTATTGCCAAAATTTTACTAATATTTCAACTGTTGATTCAGTTTGATAAGTTGCATTTTGCAACAAAAATGATTATATTTCTAACATAGATCTAAAATCATTTTAAATCTCTTTTCTTTTGATGAATAACTTCCAAGTATTGTCTTTTATATGAAAGCTCAAGAATAGAAGAGATTTGTATTATAAAAGTTGATTAAGGAATATAAGAGTATGTTATCTATCCAACTTTATAAATTTTACAAACCTTGAAAATTTTTCGCCTACAAAAACTTCTTCACAGATGATTCTTAGCTTAGTGTAAGAGCTTTGGCTAACTCACTGTGGATAAAGGAGGATTTTGTATTTGAGATCAAGTTTTAAAATGTATAACTGTTTTAAGTGAATTGTTCTGGATAGGTTTCTTATAAATCATCTTCAATTTTCTCAATATTAACCTCTTCCTCTCTTCAAGTATCTCGAGACATTAGTAACTATCCTTAAGGGATGATTTCTTGCCTTTTTAGTTTCATACATCTATCTGAAATATCTAATAAAAGTATGTTGAGTGTTAATATAAATTAATAGTAATTTAAAATGTTTCAAGAAAAAGCTGAATATTTGGCCCAGCTTAAGAAAAAACTAAGAACTCTACAAATCAAAAAGAACTTTCTCCTACTCTAGTGCCAGAACAAGAAAGATAAACTAGACGAGCTGAAAGGCAAGGCCTTAAAAAAATGATAATATTCTCATAATAAGTTGATCCACTATCACTATTACCTCATCTCTAGATTTTATTCTACCGCCATGGGCTAACTTGTCTTTGTAATCTCTACACTAACTTTATTATTTCTTAAATTCTAGGCTACTCTCCCCAATCCCTACTTCTCTAAGGCGTTCAAAATGTCTTATCTTCCGTATTTTTTCTTCTAAATGCTATTTTGAGTGAATAGTATAAACAGAGAAACAGCTTTTGCGAACTACTTCTTGAACTCATTTGTTACTATTTTGTCTGGGAAAAGTTTTTTGATGATTCTGTTAGTGATGCCCAACTGTGGCAATATGATACAATCTTCCTAAGGGTTAGGCTATTGTGCTAAACTCATGGCGCAATTAATCTCTATTAATAATGTAAAAACAAAGCTTTATATTAAAGGAAGCTCTCAAAAATAAAATCCTCAGTTTGTTATCCTCCATCAAATCACCTAAACTCATTTTCACGGATCCTGAACTATTAAACCTTTTCAACTTCGCCTACGATTTCAAATTTGATACTCTACTCCAAGAAGGCGATAAATTAATATAGTTTGAGGAAGATGACGAAGCTTCAGATTAGAGTAAGGCATTCAGCTTAGTCTTTTTACTACATCCACAACCGCGTGCACTGCGTACAATAAAATCGATGATTGTTCGAAACTAAGCAAAATCGATAACCCAAAAAGAATACAAAATTTTCTTAATACCGAAAATAGATATAGTTTGTGCCTAATAACTTTAGAGACTCAATATTCGAAATAAAGTAGACCTAGTAGGCTTCGATTTCGGCCTTATCCCTTTCCCGAATCGACTATTCAGTCTAGAGTTGAGCACTTATTGCAGTTAAGTTGATTTTTTTAACAGCTGTGTTTAAGGACTCCTCAGATTGTCGAAGGTTAATGGCAAATTCCAAAGAGTTATTGGTAAAGGAGACAGATCTCAAGTAAAAATAGTGTAAATTAGGTCATTTTAAAACACTTTTAAAGCAGAAGTATAGAGTAGCTTTAAAAATTTTCTGAAAGAGACGATACTCTTTTAGTTGTTATTGACCGAAAAATAGATTTAGTAACTCCGTTGCTCACAGGACACTCGTATTAATCTTTAATCGATCATTTTTTTGGGATAAATTTGACAAGCGTAAAAATACCATAGAAATTTCTAGGTAAAAGCGGAAATAAACTCTAACCGTATCGACTCTATAACAGAGACAAAGTATACGATTAGATCGCTCATTTGGATATCGTAGATAATCTAAAGTATCTCTAAAAAGCAAGATTATAGTTTAAATCATAGATAAATCTTCGAAAATAGGCTGCAAAAACAGCCTAATAGATTACTGAAGTGACTTCAGTTTGGGGAGTGAAATACGACCAAACCAACAATCACCTCTCCATCATCAACTTCATTCTTAACGTAATGAGCGAAGAAATGCATTTCCGCAACTGGATCAACATATAAATGTAAATACTCTAACAAGGAAAGACCAACCTTGAGCTTTTCCAATATCTTACTCTGAACTATTCAGCTGAAAGTTTACTTAAACTGATCTGTCTTTACAGTCAAATCTATCCAACAACTAACTTCTACACCCGTTATGAAAAATAACTCCTATAGATAATGGTTGGCAATTATTCTAATGAACACATTCACTCTTTTTATCTACTTCAAAAGGGAGGTCTTCTTAAAAATTCAAAAATAAAAAATAAATGGGAGCAAATTGTCCAAACATTTGATCTACTTCCTCAGTAACCTCATTCCTACACTAAAGTTCATATCAAATACTCCGCACTTTCGGTCAGATTTATAGAGATGCTCATAAAGGGAAGGCTCAGTCCTGAGACATCAGCTTTACTGGGGAGATAAAATTACATCAAAGGAATGTAGAGATAAGGTAAAGCAATAAAATAACTATTTATTTTCTATATCGGAGGTATAACATACGGTGAGATATCTTGTTTAAGACTACTCTAAAAATAGCTAGGAGTTAAAATATTCATAATCACAACAAATTTGTTAAGCGGAGCAGATCTTATAAAACGAGAACTACGTAGAGATAACTTTTGATTGTATATTTATATTCGAAATAATCAACCACTTCACGATCTCAACTATATTCAGAATCATGAAGTATCAATAAACCAAGATATATCATTAGTTTTACTATTTTAACTCCTTGAAATCTGAAGCTACATCCTTATCTCTTGATTATAAACTTCGATTCATCGTCTATTCCACTGAAAACCATACTATCACACCCCCTATAAACATCAAAATTGCAAAGAGATAGTACACAGATTGTTAGTTCCACAAATCAAGTGGGATAACCACATATGGCATTAGGACTGCCCCTAATCTACTCATCGCTGCGCAAAATCCATATCCTTTTATTCTCACACCTGTCTCATAAGATTCCGTAATGAGCGGGTCAATTATTTGATATACATCTTTCATGAAGAATCGAGCTATCGAACCCATAAAGACAATTGAAGTGATACCGAACGTGAAGAGAAATACTGAGGAACATATGTAAAAGAGCATGATTGAATATTTCCTCCCAAATTCCGGTCTATCAATCAAAAAGAGAGAAACTAAGATACTTGGTACCTATCCCAACATTGTAAGCATGTAGTTGGATAGATCTGTTGGAGATTTATTGTTTTTTGAAATATGAAGGCCTTAAATAGTGAGCTGCCCATAAAA
>Ga0194117_10004822_pt1 | contig 12618 bp, 11 predicted proteins | sample TA2MahsurfametaG_FD_160579 | JGI IMG/M metagenome (GOLD analysis project Ga0194117, IMG submission 160579) | Freshwater microbial communities from Lake Tanganyika, Tanzania - TA2015009 Mahale N1 surface | ecosystem: Environmental > Aquatic > Freshwater > Lake | place: Tanzania: Lake Tanganyika...
TTTAATGAACTCACCATTGAAGCAGAACAATTGGAGGAAAATGCGGATATCTTAGTAACTGATTTGTCAGGAAAAGAAGTATTGAAATCAAAAATTAACAAAGGAAACGTTTTGACCAAATTGGATATTTCTTCTTTAGAAAAAGGATGTTATAGTATTACGATCAAAATTACGTCGGGATATATTATCCGTCCCCTAATTAAAATCTAAAGATCGGGTATTTTTAAGTTTCCGATGATAAATTTACATTAGACAAAGGAAAATTCATTGAGTATATTCCGAAAGTTAATGTAATTTAGCCTTGTGAGGTACAGCCTAGTCATACCCGTTTTTAATAACCAGAGTGGACTTCAACAACTACTGGATTCCATAAACACTATTGATTTCCTGAGAGAGGATGCAGAGCTTATTTTTGTTGATGACGCATCGATAGACGGCTCTTGGGAAAGGCTTAAGCAACTGAAAATAAACCATCCAAATATCAAAATTTTACGCTTGGGAAAAAACTTTGGGCAACACGGAGCCACTTTGGCAGGAATGAATGAATCCATTGGGCAATTTGTACTCACCATGGACGATGATTTGGAGGTTCATCCATCGGAATTCAGCAAACTGATCGCAGTTCAAGAAAAAAGTCTATCCAGTTTAGTATATGGGGAATTTTCATCGCGCGAGGGCAAGACGAGAAAGTTTGCAAAATTACTGTATAAAGTACTATCAAAATCGGAGGGAAGACTAAAAGGAAAAGGAAGTAGTTTCCGGCTCATTGAGGGAGAATTGGCAAGAAAAATAGCAAAAAGTCATCACTCCTTTGTGTTTATTGATGAATTTCTCTTGTGGTATACCTCTGAAGTAGAGTTTGTTAAAGTTGAAACTTACGACAAGGCCATCATTAAAACGCGCTATAAGTTCTCGGGATTAGTACACACGGCATTGCATGTCATGATGTACTCAACGGCAATTCCACTTCGCTTAGTTACCTTTTCCGGTTTTCTCCTTGCATCCGCTAATTTTCTTCTGGGAATTTTTCTTCTCTACAAATATTTTATCGACAAAATCAAAATCGAGGGCTATATTTCGCTTATGGTGGCTATTTTATTTTCAACAGGGCTCATATTAATTGGAATAGGGGTGATTGCCCAATATTTAAGAAACATGATGAAAAACTTGAATAAGGCCCCAACATATTTTGTCTCTGAAAAGCAATGCTAATCTTAAAACAATTTGACGTTGAACTCCATCGCCTTCAATTAGAAGATATTGAGCTAGTTCGAAATTGGCGCAACGAGGCACATATTAACAATCAAATGATTTATCGAGATTTCTTAACAGAGAAAATGCAATTTGATTGGTTTCATACTGTAAATAATGCACAGAATTACTATTTTATTATTCACTTCAAAGGACATAAAGTGGGACTTATTAATGCCAAAAATTACGACATTAAAAGGGGATTCGGTGAAGGAGGTATTTTTATTGGGGAAAAAGCATTTGAAGATTCATTTGCTGCGGTCTTTGCTTCATTATGTTTATTGAATTTTGTTTTTTACCTACTACCACACATTTCAATATCTCGAATTAAGGTCCTGAAATCTAATCAACGCGCAATCCAATATAATAAGTTACTTGGCTATGAGGAAATTTTTGGAGCTGCAAATTCGTATGATCAGCTCCTTGAACTTTCGCGAGAACGGTTTTTAACCTTCGGTTTGAAGTTAAATAAAGTTGCAAGTTTGTATTGCGAAGGATCTAAGCTCATGCATTTATCAGGTAAAAGTTGTGATTTGAATATGCCCGAAATTAATAGTTTACTCGATGCTAAAATTCCACCAAAGGCAATTCCTGGGCTTTAAAACATGCTAACCATTCCTCCTTTGAAGCCAGCGAAAGAAGAAACGGATCTTCCAAATTTTCGATTTTATATCGACTGATTTCCTGAGCACTGTAACCCCATAGGGGATTGGGAATATCAAACATTAATACCACTCTATTGTGCTTGGAATCATTCCAGGCTTCATGCTCAAAAGAATCGTCAAAAATAACTAATTCACCCTCCTTCCAATAGTGTGTTTTATCTCCTACACGAAGGGCACATTTTTCACCCTCAGGGACCATTAAAGGCAAGTGACAGCGAAGAACCATCCGTGAGTATCCCTCGTGAGGTTTGATCCGTGTCCTTCCGGGCAATAAAGAAAAGTCACACGATATGATTGAAGGAACGGAAAAAATCAAACTTGCAGTTTGGGGACATAAAGTGGCATTCATTTTACTTTTCATTGAAAAAAAAAGAAACGAAAATACGTGCCAAGAACCGTTTTCTTTACTTTCGACATATTCCGGAAATGTTTTCATCCACCTATTATTTTTATTTAAATATAATAGTTCAATAAGTTCATTTTTAATAGTTTGAAATTTATCTTGAATAATTTTTAATTCTGGAAAAGATCCTGAATCGTAGAAATACTTTGGATTTTTTTTGGTGATGAAATGCATCATTTTTTCTTTAACTTCCCTTGTTTCCAATCCTGAATAAGCTTTGACCAAGAATAAGGATTGAACAGATTGTTCACTGGAAGTTGACCGTTGGTATAAAGTTTTGACATGCGTTCGTTGTATGCATTTCCGTAGGCCAAGGAGCCATCGGCATCCAATTTCGCTGCTACTATGGCTAAAGATTCTCCTGATAATTCTCGTTGGGCACGTCGAATCGCGTCATCATAAGGTTCCATATTTACTATGTACGCATCAAATTGCTCTTTAGTTGGCCAAGGGTAAAGGGTAACCTCCGGAAGATTAATCGTGTCAATTTCCATCAAATGGATAATACTATATCGGTTTTCGGTAAGTGTGTCAGGTACCACATAGGTGGAAGGTTTGAATCCGAAAGCATTGAAAATGACACTATCACCGGGATAAGTAACGAGGGAGAAAAAACCATAAGAATCAGCCAAAACACCTCTGCCCATTGTTCTGTCGTAAACTGTAATGAATGGAACAGGATCCAAACTTCCGTCAGAAACTGCAATACCAGATAACTGAATTAATTTTTGGGGATTTATCTCTTTTTTTTGTGCGAAATTGCTAAATGCTAAGCCAACTAAAAAAATAAAAACAAGGGTTCCTCTGGTTCTCACAGAACAATATTACAAAAATAGTATCGTCATCGCGTCGTTTTTAGCCATATTTAACACTTCTGAAATTAGAGAAAGTGCTATTATTTTCATAAATTTGCGAGAATTTATAGTTATAGATTCACATGCCAATCAATAGTCTAAATAACATTAAGGAGGGATTGACCTACGACGATGTCCTGTTAGAACCTGCATTTTCTCAAGTTTTGCCAAGAGAAGTTTCTTTGCAGTCAAAATTTACGCGAAACATTGTTTTAAATGCACCGATCGTTTCTTCGGCAATGGATACCGTGACTGAGGCAGAATTGGCTATATCCATAGCTCAACAGGGAGGTATTGGTGTAATCCATAAAAATATGACCATTGAAATGCAGGCTACCAATGTAAGAAAGGTCAAGCGTTCGGAAAGCGGAATGATTATAGATCCAATTACATTGAGTGAGTCGGCATTGGTAAAGGATGCTCTCTTATTAATGAAAGAAAATGGCATTGGGGGAATACCAGTTGTAGATGAGCAAAATATTTTGAAAGGAATTGTTACAAATCGCGATTTGCGTTTTGAAAAAAATATTGACCGACCTGTCAAGGAAATTATGACATCCGATAAACTCATTACTACCGCGGAGTCTACTGATCTTCAAACGGCAGAGGGAATTTTACAGGAAAATCGAATTGAAAAATTACCAGTTGTGGATAGTTCCTTTAAGTTAATCGGCTTAATTACATACCGCGATATAATTAAAGTGAAAGAACATCCAATATCTTGTAAAGATAAATTAGGGCGTCTTTGTGTTGCGGCTGCTGTAGGCGTAACGCACGATACTTTGGAAAGGGTAGAGGCTCTTGTTAAAGCAGGCGTTGACGCAGTTGTAATTGACACTGCCCATGGCCATTCAGCAGGTGTAATTGGAAAATTAAAGGAGGTAAAAGCCAAATTTCCGAAATTGGATGTAGTTGTTGGGAATATCGCCACAGGCGAAGCAGCCAAAGCACTTGTCGAGGCTGGTGCTGACGCCGTTAAAGTAGGAATTGGTCCCGGTTCGATTTGTACTACCCGAATAATTGCTGGTGTAGGCGTTCCCCAATTAACTGCTGTAAATGATGTAGCTTTGGCAATTGAAGGAACAGATGTACCTGTTATTGCCGATGGTGGAATACGTTACACGGGTGATATTGTTAAGGCTTTGGCTGCCGGTGCAGACTCAGTTATGCTTGGTTCCATGTTCGCCGGAGTGGAAGAATCTCCGGGAGAAACTATCATTTACGAGGGTAGAAAGTTTAAGTCATATCGCGGAATGGGGTCCTTAGAGGCCATGCAACAAGGATCCAAGGACAGGTATTTTCAAGATGCAGAAGACGACATAAAGAAATTGGTTCCAGAAGGCATTTCTGGTCGTGTGCCATACAAAGGAAAATTAGTAGAGGTCATGCACCAAATCACAGGAGGATTGCGTGCAGGAATGGGATATTGTGGAGCATCAACCCTGAAAAAACTCAAAGAAGCTCAGTTTTTACGCATTACATCTGCGGGAGTGAGAGAAAGTCACCCGCATGATGTGACGATTACACGAGAGGCACCGAATTACAGTATTAAATAAAATAAAAAAATAATTAAACCATGAGGAAAATAGTTGGAATTGTCATTTTATCTTTTTTTGTTTTGTTAGGCAATCTTGTGATCGCCCAAACACAAGACCCCACTGTAATGGAAATTGATGGAAATCCTGTTTCGAGGAGTGAATTTCTTCAAATTTATTTGAAAAATAATCCCGACCCCAAGTTTGATAAAGCCTCATTGGATGAATACATGCTTATGTTTAAGCGGTTTAAGCTCAAAGTAGCTGAGGCAGAGGCATTGGGGTACGATACGATACCCAAATTAAAAAAAGAGTTAGAGGGATACAGGAAGCAGCTAGCCAATCCATACTTAATTGATTCAGCAGCCAACATTCTCCTCGTTCAAGAAGCATACAATCGAATGAAAACTGAAATTCGGGCCTCACACATTTTAATAAAATGTGACCTCAATGCTTCACCGAAAGACACCTTGAATGCATGGAACAAAGTAATGGCTTGCAAGGCTAGAATCGAGAAAGGTGAGGACTTTGCTTCAGTGGCCAAGTCAAAAAGTGGTTCCGAAGATCCGTCGGTAGTAAACAATGGGGGAGATCTTGGTTATTTCACGGCGTTTCAAATGGTCTACCCTTTTGAAGATAAGGCTTTCAACACACCAGACGGGAAAATTTCAGACCCTGTTCGTACGAGATTTGGCTACCACATCATTAAAGTAACGGACAAGCGTCCTGCTCGAGGTACCATCAAAGTGGCGCATTTAATGATACAAGCAAGTAAAAACGAAACAGAAGAAAATGTTCTTAATGCGGAGAAAAGAATAAACGAATTGTACGAAAAATTAGTAAGTGGCGAGTCTTGGGATGCACTTGTTCAAGCTTTCACCGAGGATGCGGCTACGCAAAAGAAAAATGGAGAGCTACCAATGTTTGGTTCTGGAACTACACAACGTATGGTTTCGGTATTTGAGGATGCTGCATTTGCCCTAAAAAAGGACGGTGATTTTAGTAAGCCAATAAAAACAGATTACGGCTTTCATATCATCAAAAGACTCGAATTGAAGGACATCGCAGCTTTTGAAACGATGAAAAAGGAGATTCAATCTAAAGTAAATAAGGACGATCGCGCCAAAAAAACACAGGCTTCATTTGTGGAAAAATTAAAGAAACAGTACGGGTATAAATCAATGGGAACGGCGCCTTTGGTTTGGTTTGATAAAAACCTGGATACCACCTATTATAACGGTAAATGGAGTGCAGATAAACTTAATACAGATTTAACTATTTTTGAGCTAGGTTTAGTAAATAAAAAATTCACTCAAAAGGATTTTGCCAATTATTTAGTGAAAAACTACAGAGGAGTCAAAAAAGAAGATATAAAATCTGTCGTCTTTAAACAGGAGCAAAATTGGGAAAAGTTGGCAATTCTCGAATATGAAGAAAGTGTTTTAGAGGCCAAATATCCAGATTACAAAGCGCTTTTAAAAGAATATCATGACGGAATTATTCTATACGAAGTGATGTCAGATCAAGTTTGGAATAAAGCAATCAAAGATACAGCGGGCTTGCGCAGCTATTTTGAACAAAACAGAGACAATTACATGTGGCCGAGGCGCTACGACGCTGTTGTTTATGAATGCTCATCATTAAAATACGCCTCTGCAGCATATAAAATGTTGAAGAAAAAGAAAAATACCTCCAAAAATATTCTCGATAAATTAAATGCAACGTCTGAGTTGAATGTGAAAGTAAAAATGAATAAACTCGATCCGGAGCAATACAAGCCATTGAAGGATAGAGAATTCTTACGTGGCAGGAATAAACCTTTCGAATTTGAAGGTAAATTTTATGTTGTAGAATTGAAAACAGAGCTCCCAATTATGAGAAAAGAATTAACAGAAACAAAAGGCCCTGTTACTTCGGATTATCAGAATTTTCTTGAAAAAAAATGGATGGAAGAAATTACAAAAAATCATGTAATTAAAGTATACGACGACATACTTTACAATTTAAATAAATAGGGGATGTCTTATAAATTGATTCTACTTTTTTTTATATTTCCTTTCTTGTCATCAGCCCAAAGCGAACGAAAAATCGTAAATAAAATTATGGCGCAAGTTGGTGATCAGGTCATACTGCTTTCTGATATTGAAGAACGTAAATTACAATTTATAGTCAACAACCCGAAAGCGGAGCCCCAAAGTGATTGCGAGGTACTTGAACAATTACTGCTGGAAGAGCTGCTCTATAATCAAGCGCTCATTGACAGTTTGGTTATTTCAGATGAGGCAGTTGATTCTGAGTTAGAGATGCGTTTTCGTATAGCTATAGACGAAAAATTCAATGGGGACGTTGCGAAAATGGAGGAAGTTTATGGAAAAACTACCAATCAGTTAAAGGGAGAATTACGCGACTTGATTAAGAAAAAAATGCTCGCTCAAGAAATGCAGCAAAAATTAGTCTCTTCAATTTCCGTCACCCCGAGGGAAGTTGCCACTTTTTTTAATAAAATACCAAAAGATAGCATTCCGTTAATCAATATGAGGTTGAGTTTTCAGCAGATTATCAATTATCCTTCAATTGTTAACGAGGATCGGGAAAAAGCACGCTTAAAATTGCAAGATGTCCAAAAGGAGTTGACCGCTGAGAACTTTGATTTAATGGCTAAAATTCATTCTGATGACATCTCAAGTGCCATTAACGGAGGGCTTATCGAAGCCTCCCGAGGCATGATGGTACCCAAATTTGAGTCGACTGCACTCTCCCTAAAGCCAGGAGAAATTTCTGAAATCATTGAAACGCAATTTGGTTACCATATTCTTCTGCTTCAGGAGAGAAGAGGAGATGACTATGTATGTCGTCACATCTTAAAAAAACCTACCTACTCGAAACAAGCCTTTAAAAAGTCTGCAGACAAGGTGGATTCTGCATATAACATGCTAAAAATGAATCAAATCACTTGGGAGCAAGCGGTAATTAAATATTCAAATGACGAGATGACGAAAGAAAATAAAGGGATTATTACCAATCCATATACGGGAGAACAAACTTGGGAAATGGATCAACTCAATGAAATAGATCAACAAATCTATTTGATAACGGATCGTATGGAAAAAGGGGATATTTCTAAACCCTCTATTTACAATGATATTTATGAACGTAAAGACGGAATTCGAATTGTACGATTATTAGAAAGAATACCTGCTCACAAAGCCAATTTAAATGATGATTATGCTTTGATAAAGATGGCCGCTGAAAATGATAAGAAAACGCGAACAGTAAACGAATGGGTAAATTCAAAAGTCACTTCGTCTTATATTCGGATAGACGATTTATATCGCACCTGCACCTTTCAAAGCAATTGGAAATCAAATTAACACCATATGTCAGATAAACAAGGAATAGATAATTTAGTAGCCCATTACCAGGATTTAAAAAATGAAATACATAAAGTCATCATCGGTCAAGACGATGTGGTGGATCAAGTTTTGATTTCTATATTTTCTCGATCCCATTGTTTATTGGTCGGTGTACCGGGACTTGCTAAAACTTTACTGGTTAATACCATTTCTGAAACTTTAGGATTATCCTTTAACCGAATTCAGTTCACCCCGGATTTAATGCCATCGGATATTATAGGTTCAGAAATATTAGATGAATCGAAGCAGTTTAAATTTATAAAGGGGCCATTATTTGCTAACGTGATATTGGCAGATGAGATAAATCGTACACCCCCAAAAACCCAATCGGCCTTATTGGAGGCGATGCAAGAAAGAAAAGTAACTGCTGCTAGTACTACCTATACCCTTCCAAATCCATTTTTCGTATTAGCGACGCAAAACCCGATAGAGCAGGAGGGAACCTATCCTCTGCCCGAAGCGCAATTAGACAGGTTCATGTTCAATGTTTGGGTGGACTATCCTACGTATGTGGAGGAATTGGCCATAGTCAAAACAACGACCTCAGATTATAAACCGACATTAAATAAAGTCTTGGATGCAGATCAAATAATCTATTACCAAGACTTAATCCGAAGAATTCCCGTGGCCGACAATGTATTGGAATATGCCGTGAATTTAGTGGCAAAAACGCGAATTAACAATCCTTCTGCACCTGCTTTGACTAAAAATTACATTACATGGGGTGCAGGACCAAGGGCCTCACAAAATTTAGTTATTGGAGCAAAGTGCCATGCAGCAATTAAAGGTAAGTATTCACCCGATATCGATGATGTAAAAATGGTTGCAAAAGCCATATTGAGGCACCGTTTGGTCCGTAATTATAGAGCTGAGGCAGAGGGGTATTCAATGGACAGTATTATCGAAGAACTTTTATAGCGTAACTTTATTGGTGCTAAGCATTATAGGGTATATGGCGAAAAATCTACCTTATTTTATTGCTTATGTACACTCGTCGCCTAATTTTCTTTTGTTGCTTTTTTGTATTTTACGCGGAAGCCCAAGTTTCAGAGCAGTACATTTTTGACAATCTTAAACAGTACTCTCCATCAACTTTTTATCTAATTTCTACTTATAAAAAAAGCGGGCCATCTATTTCTTATGGGGGTAGATCTATTAACTCGTCGATGAAGCATTTACAATTTTGTGATTTGTCAACTAAAGAAAGGTTTTTATCCACCATTTCTACAACCGTGCACGAAACCGTTCATGCTTTTGATTGTCACTTGCCATTGATTCAAGCAAAGCAACTTGGAGAAGATCCAAGGATGTCGGATGATGAGGGTTTTTTCATTGACGAAGCTACAAAATTGGTGTACAAATTCCCAAAGAATAAGCTGTTTTCAGCGCGCTTTTTATCTGAGACAATACCTGTAAATTTGCGAACCTTTCGTTATAATGCGTATATCGAAACGAAGCATTTAAATCAATCAACACAGGTAGATGGAATTGTCGGATTAATGGAGGAATTCAATGCATATTATCATGGCGCTAAGGTGATCTACGATTTTTTGCCACTTTTCCGCGAAACATACGGTGATAATTTTCTTTGGCATTGGTCTTCAGGATTCACTTCGAATGCAGATGCTTTCTATGAATTTGATTTTTTTATTAAAGAATATTTGCTGTATGCCAAAGAACATTATCCAGCTTTGTATTTAGAACTTAAAAACGATGCTAATTTTAAGACCATTTACAAGACCATTAGAACTAAATTTTCTCTAATGATTGCCGCTTACGAGAAAAAATATGATCAATTCACGCTGACGGCAAAAAAAGTAACAGGTCTTGTTTTCAGTTCGGAAAAACATTCTTCTCTGATTTTTCCGATTTTGTCAGGTCAAATTAAATCAAATAGGTACGAAGAAATCAATGAGAATTTTCTGAGTCATTAGAATTTTTCAACAAAACAAAAAAATGTGGAAAACTAGGGGAGTTAAATTTTTTCATTCAAGACAATCTACGTAAATTTAGAAAAACTTCTCTGCATGTTCGACAATGAGGACGACGATTTTCAGGAACAAAATTTAAACGAGGATCTTCAACAGTTCGAATTGCATCTAAAAGGACAATCCAGTATTTTTCTAGACAGTGATAAAATTGAAGGGATACTCGATCATTTTTTAATAAATGGAAATTATCAAAAGGCGAGGCAGGCAGCAGAATATGGCATCGATCGATTTGGTTTTAATCCACTGTTTATGTTGCGAAAAGCACAATCGCTGAGCGGTTTAGGGCAACTCAATGAGGCGATGGACCTGATAAATCAGTTAGAAAAAATTGGTGACAATCAATTGGAGGTTACCTTAACCAAAGGAGCGCTCTTTTCTCAGCTCAGGGACTCAAAAAATGCCATCAAGTACTTTAAAATGGCGATGAACGTATGTGAGCCTGAAGACAGAGACGAAATTTTCCTCGATATTGCTATGGAGTACCAAAATCTCGGAATGACGAAGGAAGCTATCGAAGTTTTGAAGGAAGCCATAGCCACAAATCCTCAAAATGAAGGCGCCTTGTATGAGATTGCCTTTTTGTACGATCAACTTGGCGATTATAAAAACGCCATTAAGTGTTACACGGATTTTATTGATGAGAATCCTTATTCCTATACCGCTTGGTACAATTTAGGAAACGCGCACAGTAAACTGGAGGATTTCGATCAAGCCGTATATGCATATGACTATGCCATTTTAATTAACCCCGATTTTGGCCCAGCACATTTCAATATGGGTAATGCCTATTTATCTCAGGAAAAATTTCACAAGGCGATAGAACATTTTCACGAATGTATGAAACTTGACGGAGAGGATGCGATGGCTTTATGTTATCTGGGAGAAGCACACGAACAATTGAACGAACTCGATCTCGCGAAGCATTTTTACAAGCGTGCATTAGAACTTACACCGATATTGGCTGAGGCTTGGTTGGGTCTTGGAATTATTGAAGATTTAAAGGGAAATACAAGAGAGGCAATCACTTTGATCCAAAAAGCACTCAACTATGATCAAGAAAATGCAGCAATTTATCATGTTTTGGCCGGCGCCTATGAAAAAGTTAATGAACTTGCTTTGGCAAAAGCAAATTATATCATGTCCTTAGATTTTGTTCCAAACGATGAGGAGTGCTTGGCTGATTACATAGATTTGTTGATGCAGGAGTCTCCACTTGAGGCGCTAAATGTATTGCAAGAATTTATGCTGGATCACAAGGACAATCCCATTGCTTCGATACTTGAGGTTAATTTGAGATGGACGCTAGGTCAAAAATTACAGGCCATTGAGTTATTTTCTCTTTGCCTGCAAGAAAATAGCATAAAAGCAAAAACCATCTTTGAGATCAATCCAAAACTTCTGGACGATCAAGATTTTTTAAATTTGTCAGCAGATTAAGTGACAAATTGAATTCAACATCAGACGCTTCTATTGTTCAACATTGCTTAACCATTCGTGGTCATGCTGGCGCTGTTTATGCCATGGAATACGATGGTCGATTTCTGTATAGCGCAGCAGCAGATAAATTTATTACGCGTTGGGATTTAGCAACGGGAATACAAGATAAATTCGCAATCAAATTTGAGGATGTTCCGTATTGTTTGGCTTTACTTCGAGATAATTCACTGCTAGTTGTAGGAACAAATTCAGGAAAACTTCATGTATTCGATTTAGATACTAGAACTGAAATAAAGTGTCTTCAGCAACATAAAACTGCTGTCTTTAACATAACTGTCAACAAAGTAAATAAGCATTTTTACACGGCAGATGCGGATGGGAATATTTCTGTTTGGTGTTCTGAAACGCTGGATTTATTACTTTCTATTCCCTTAAATTGCGGTAAAATTCGAAGAATGGTTTTAGATGAAAAGGAAGCCTCTCTCTATATTGCAGCGCAAAACGGTGACATACTGCAAGTGGATTCCCTATATTTTAATTTGATCCATTCTTTTGATGCGCACCAGGACGGAGCTACAGCCATTTGTCTAGATTCTCGAAACAATGTGTTGTATTCTGGGGGAAAAGATGCGTTTCTAAAGTGCTGGGACCTCACCAATGGAAAGTTGCTACATTCTTTACCTGCACATAATTTTGTAATTTACGATATCGCAGCTCTCACTGAAGATTTACTAGCCACTGTAAGTAGAGATAAATCCATTAAAATATGGAAAAAGAGAGCACTTCAGGTATTGGAAAAGGTAGATGCTTTCAAGCAAGGTCATCATCATTCAGTGAATCAATTGGTTTGCTTAGGCGACAAAAAATTCGCAACCTGCAGTGACGATAAAACCATTCGCGTTTTCAGCTATTAAAAAAGCCCCTTTCGGGGCTTCGTTTTAGATGGCAATTTGTTTGTCCTTGTTGTGTTTGACTTTGAATTTATAATCAAGCAATTTTGAGTCTTTTGGTTTCAAGGTCATCTTCCATTCAATGGTTCCTGTGCGCGTATCCAATTCTCCTTTGCTAA
>Ga0194117_10004824_pt1 | contig 12613 bp, 11 predicted proteins | sample TA2MahsurfametaG_FD_160579 | JGI IMG/M metagenome (GOLD analysis project Ga0194117, IMG submission 160579) | Freshwater microbial communities from Lake Tanganyika, Tanzania - TA2015009 Mahale N1 surface | ecosystem: Environmental > Aquatic > Freshwater > Lake | place: Tanzania: Lake Tanganyika...
TCCTCTCAAACACGACGACATTATCATTATGATACGATCGAAAATTATACTTATCCTGTGACCATGCCTCTTCGAAAATGGATATCGTATGTCGGACAAGGAAATAACGTCCTTTACGGCGATGCGATCCAACCAACGGATTATGGTTCAAATTCAAATTCAACTCTCGACGGCGCGGTGATCCCCGGACATGTTCGTCAAAATCCAATGACCGCAATGATACCATCTCCTTCCTTTTCTTAATTTTTTTTTTTATCCAACAAAAAAAAAGAAAGACGAATGAGTCAAAAGTTTTTTGATAGTATTGAACGTCTGGATACGAATCAGGCAATCCGTTTATTACAGGAAGGGGAATGCAATGTATACAGAGAACGTTCGTTCAACTTCAACTTCAACTCCAACGCAACTACCCGTTTTAATGTTAGCTTTACAAAAAGCGATGCTTAGACTTGCTACGTGCTTGTTAGAAAAAGGCGCAAATGTAGACGGAACGGATTCCAATGGACAGACCATCTTGTCGTTCTGTCTCATTCGTCGTTATTCGCATGGTTTGCATCTATTACTGTTGTATGCTTCGGAAAAGGGACGTGTGGATATCGTTGTCCAAATAACGTCTACTTTTATGAGTATAGGTAGTATAGTAAACAAACCTGATAACGAGGGACAGACAGCATTGATGCTTGCTTCGCAAGGTGGTTTTGCGGAGACCGTACAACTATTATTAGAATCTGCGCGAACACGTAATCATTTATCGAATATGTTACATCAACGAGATAACGAGGGTAAGACAGCATTGATGATTGCTTTGCAAAACGGTCATGAGGAGACCGTCCGACTATTATCGTCCGAGTACACAGCGCTGAAACGAACGGCACAAGTGCATCTGGATCAACGACATCATCCTAGAAAACGACGATAAGGATAAATGTTTTTTTTGTTTTTATAAAAAATTATAAAAACACTCTCTCTCTTTATTCTCCTTAATAGTCATTTGCGAATTGGTTTAAAGAAATGTCTGCAATACTCGATGAATTGTATTCAAGAGAACAGTTACGACGATTGCACGTGGAAAAGAAGAAGACTCCTAGAATGATAATGATAAGAGCGAAAATACAAACTCCTACAATAGGATACCAGCAGAATATAATCCATAATACCAACAAGGTGATGAGCGTTGGTTGTAACCATCTCGGTCTTCCGGGACCAGAGACACGTAGTACACCTAAACAGCATATCAATAATAAAATCCAAAAGATAATTTCAATGGCGACAATGTAAAAATAGTTGTTGTTATTGATACCAAAAATAGTATTGGATGAGTTCGCGAGTTCATTGCTCGAATAGTTCATCACACCACCTTGAGAAGCACAATAAGCTTGACAGCTCATGTAATTATCGGTTTCGACATATTGATTATTACCGCACAAACAGGTATAAGACATTTCTCTTTTATTGTATTTTTTTATTAAAACAGATATAAAAAAATTTTTTATTTATATCTACATTTTTTTTTGAATGAAAATAAATCACATCATGGACTGGAACAATGACATCGGTGTCATTACACCGCATATCAAACCGTCGGGATGAGAAGCGGTATTGACGGACAAGACAACATTTTTGGATTGTAATAAGTTATATAATTCATCCATCGAAGTCGTAGAGGAAAGACTGCATTCCACAAACCCTTGTAATAGAATACCTGATATTTTCAAAGAGGGTTCTACATACTGATTGCTTTCAATGGTAAATAATAATTGGTCACGTTCTTGTTTCTCATTTAAAGAATACATGTGTAGACTCTGAAATCCGACCAATTTTCGGACAATGAAATAGAACGAAAAGCCATTCTTTTCATTATCGAGTAGTAGAGAGAACAGTCCGCTGCTTTCCGTTTCTATTTTAGGAACACAATGATACCCTTCTAAAATACCTTGATAAATGGTCCATCGATTGGATGAATTGATCGGAAAACATCGAACTTCTGTGTTTTCATAGAGCGTGAGTGAATCGTACGGATTGGAAAAGGTTTCATTATAATTTTTTAAATTATTATACAGAGAATTCATTTTTATTTATAAGATAAGAAAAAAAAATGATTTTTCAAGTCAATATTCTTTCTATGAATTAAGAAAAAAAGAGAGGGATAAGAATAATTATTTCATGAATTCGGAGGAGGAGTCGTATTATGATACCATCTATCATCTATCAGATATTCATATACGATTATACGCTCGAATCAAGGAATACCGACATGTATTCGAACGGGTCTATGATTTCATTCGAAGAGATCGAGTGGGAAAACGACCGATGATTGTGATTACGGGCGATATTCTGCATAATAAAATCGAATTAACGCCTGAATGTATATTGCTCACACTTGAATTTTTACGAACTCTATCCGAGTCGGCCATTGTGATTCTAATTGCCGGGAATCATGATGCACTATTAAACAATCGAGATCGAATGGACAGCATCACTTCTATTTTACAAGATCGATGTCCTCCCAACGTTCATTATCTACGATATACGGGTTATTATCGATTTAAGAATATCATCTTTGGAGTGAACTCGGTATTGGATGATATACCTCTGTCTTCGTTCTCCGAGGACACTATGACGATGAATGCACATGAACCTATAGACGAAAAAACCTATCGAATCGGATTGTTTCATGGTCAAATGAGTGGCTGGATCAATTCGTTTGGGTTTCAACATGAACATGGAGAAACGACCGTTGAAGAGTGGAAAGGATTTGATTTTGTATTGCTGGGAGATATTCATCAGTACCAATATATGAATTCAAATAAAACGATTGCTTACGCTGGTTCTTTGATTTCTCAGAATTTTGGAGAAACGAATCGAGAACATGGTATTTTAGTATGGAATCTAACCGATGGAACTTCTTTCTATCATAGTATTGAAAATCCCTACGCATTTCGGACCTTTGAAATGATGACGGTATCTCCTCAACCCTCTTTCCGAATGGAGTCTCGGGAATATACATGGGAACAAATACAGGAGGAATTGCCAGAATTCGGAAATGTAAAACTCAAAATACCTTGTTCCAAAACGACGACTGAACATCAAGAATGGATCTATCATATCAAACAACGTTTTCCGAATATGAAAATACAAGTAGAGTCGATGCTGAATCGATGGACGGAACAGAATACGTCGTTGGAGGAGACAATGATGACGGCGATCACAATGGAACACGAATCAGAATGGATTCAACACTATATGGTCCAACGATTGCGAGACCAATTAGATTCAGAGGCATTGAATGAAATGATCCATGAATTGTACAGTCAATACAAATTATATTTGGAATCACAACGACGAAATCATCCTTCGTGGGAATTGGTTTCCATTTCTTTTTCTCATTTATTCGGTTACGGAACACAGAATCAACTCTGTTTGACTGAATTACATCCGCATTCGGTGACGGGTATTTTTGGGAAAAATTCCGCAGGAAAATCAACACTAATCGATATTATTGTATTCATGTTGTACGGTAAAATTACGAGAGGTTCTGGAAATACGATCCCGAAGGAAATTATTCATTTTAAAGAAAAGGAAAGTATCGGCGAATTGTGTTTCAAGGTGGGCTCTCAACTGTATAAAATGGAAAAGAAAATGGTTCGTGTTCGTGGTAAACAAGACAAGATTAAAATCACAGAGACACTGTTTCTCTATGAAAACGAAAAGGAACAGTGGACGAATATTTCACAAGAACATCGAAAAAAAACAGATAAAATCGTTGAACAGTTATTAGGAACGATGGAGAGTTTCTTGTTTACCAACTTTGCGTTACAACAACAGAATAAATCGTTTCGCGAAATGACTCAGAAAGAACGCAAGGAATTTTTATACCAAATCTTATGTTTAGATTGGTTCGATAATTATAAGAAACAGTGTGAAGAAGAATGGAAGCAAATGAAGACTGAAGAAAAAACATATCAAGATCTCCTCCAACAAGGTTCTCTGCGTCATTATCAATCCGAGATGGAGAGCCTTCGCACCGCCTTGACTGCCACTTCGACGCAATTAGAAGACATTCATTCTGAATGGACTCGTATCGAATCGGATTATAATCAATACATGATGCATCATATCGAAAAGGAATCGTATCAGAATATGGAATTGGAAATAGGCGAGAGTCAACAGGAGATTCGGCAGATTGAACAACAGCGACAAGAGACTCAATCCAAGCTGGACTCTTTATGTTCTCAAACACAATCGGTCTCGGATTTACAAGTGCAAATGGAACGCTATCGTCATATACAGAGATTGGAGACAGAACTGTATCAATGGGAGATACCGGACTTTATCCAGCGTCAATATTGGATGGTTCAGTCGTATGACCAATGGTTTCGTTATTATCAATCGATACAAAAAACAATGGCGGATTCCGAGTCTATTTTACGACGTTGGAATCAAACACAGTCGCGTAAAGAGACCTTGCTTCCTCAACTACAATCCATGTCGGTGTCGTTTCCGGCTTCTTTTACACCGTTGACAACGACGGAGAAAGAAGCCTTTGAAACGAAACAGAAGATTCATGAACGAGAAATGGAACAGTTAGAATCCAAGTTGTCGGAACTGGATTCGGTGTTAACGATCAGTCATACGGAGGAGCTGGAACATCCTTCATGGGATACGACGATTCTTCCTGAATTACAACGAGAATATCATCAGTATCAATCGATTATGTGTCAATGGAACGCCTTTCGAGAAACATACAAAGATACCTTTGATATTTCGTATAATCCAGAATGTGTTCAATGTATGCAGAATCCATTTTATATACAAAAAAATCATTATCAATGCAAGATGAACATGTTGGAAGAGAGTGTCTCCAACTCTCGAACCAAACTGATTCAATTACTGGATTCGGAATCCCTTTCTTGGTATTGTCGTCGTTACGAGGACGCGTCTTCTTCTTCTTTACCGACTATAGAAGAACGAGTGGAAGGTGTGATTCGGTATGCGGAAAATGCAAAGAAACATCGATTCATGTATACCAAAACCAGCGAATCCATCCGACATAAAAAAGATACCTTTAGAGGTTATAAACAGCGATGGGAAGATACATTGCGTTATGAAGAGTATCAACAACTTCAAACAGAATATAAGAAATTGCAACAGGAGTTAACGAACGGTGTTTTATCGAAACAGTATCAATTACTGACCCAATCGATACCGTACATCTCTTTTTATGAAAGATTGCATCAGTATCGAAAATTAAAAAAAGAGATGGTTCAAACCGATTTGAACCACGCTATACAACAAACACAGCTGAAACTTGACGAAATCGAACAGTTCCAATCCATTCGTTCTCAATTGGAATCCGAGTTGTTGGAATCCGAACACGCTTTACATCAGAAACGTTTCCAATTAAAAGAGCTGATAAAAACACAGGAAAAGTATAAAACACAATTACTGGAACAAGGGCGGATGGAAGAGTACCGTAGACAGATGGAAGCGTGTCAGAAGAAAAAAGAGTCTATTTTATCCGAACAGTTTCGTTTGCAAAATGAATGGAATATGATGGAATATAAGAAAACCGAATATCAGAAAATGTCGCATATCCTAACCACCTTGCGTGAAACAAAGCGTCGGAAGGAATTGTTAATATCATCGATTGATCGAGATGGATTACCTTTTTATCTATTAAATCGTTATGTACCCTCTATGGAAAACGAATTACAGACATTATGTCAATCCTTTCTATCGCCTTCCAAAAAAATGGTGTTCCATATTTCGGAAAAAGAAGTTGTGGTTGGATTACAGACAAATGAACAGATTTCGAATTATCTGGGCGGTATGGAATCGTTCATTATGGATCTCAGTTTGAAATTTATCTTTTCCAAATATGCTCAAATTCCTCGTTCCAATTTTTTCATGATTGATGAAGGTATCAGTGTGTTTGATCAAGATACATTGTCCAATGTACAAGTATTATTCAACTTTTTAACGTCCATTGTCGATCATGTATTATTGATTAGTCATTTACCAACCATTCAAGATTTCGTGGATCAAAGTATATTTATTCGAAAACGAGACGATTATAGTCAACTCGAGCTGTATTTATAATTTATAATCTGTAATGGATAGATTATAAATCACGAGACATTCCAATCTAACATTCTAGAATTTATAGAATGAGAGTATAATAATATAATGGTTTGAATGTATTTCCGTACAGAAGGACGTATTTGGACTCCGAAAAATATTCTTCTTGTGCAAGAAACGTGATAATGGTCCTTGTTTTTTCAGGATGCCTTTGTTCTTTCCAATACATATCGTCAATTTCAATTCGTAGAATACCATAATTCGATTGATTCCCGATTTTCCACCATGATATGGATAAATCCGTGGGTGAAGGAATAGGTATCACACGGAGCGAACACGGATAATGGAAACATTTATTTTGTTTATCATGGATGGTTAGTTCGATGTCCATTTCAATCGGGAAAAAAAAATAATTGTCCGTAATCTCCTGTTCGTACGTTCGATTCGTATAGATATTACGCACCATGAAATAAGTTTTATCAAATTGATTATAGAGGCGATATTGTAAATACATTAGCTTCGAAAATCCGATCAGGAGACCAGACCGCTTCGTGTTCATCAGCGGTAACTGAATCCTTTTCTTCTTAATGTGCATGGCTTCGATTCGGTAACTGTCGGGTTGTGTGGATGTCATATCCTTATCGATAACGGTTGTAGAAGAAGGATAATGATAGTCATATCGAAAGCTGATTCTTACTTTTTTTTTAAAATTTAGACAGGATAAAAACTTGTTTTTATAAAATGTCATCCTTATTAAAAAAAACTAAATAATATTTTTTTTGAATAAATTTACATCCTTCTCTTATTTCGTTTGAAATCATTTTGTATTTTCAAACGATGATTACAAAACATATAGTACAAACGTAAATTGTCCTTTACGGCTTATATTCACGTCTTGAAAATAGTGTATACCATTCTTTCTATTTTATAGGATCGGTGGTGGATATAAAGGACTCTCTCCTTGCATATAGAATAGTTGCTGGTTTTCGTTTTCTTTTTCCATGGACTTGAATTACCGATCGATTTTATTTTCTTACTCCTCTGCAATTCTACAAAAATATTTATACAATTAAAACAACAACGACCATTTTTTTAAGGACAACATAAAAACTTTTGAATCACAGATTTTGACATGGTTGAATTAATTTTAGGATTGCGACAATCATATATTTTTTTTAGAACGATAAAATATCCGTCCTGATTATAATTTAAAATAAAAGATAAAGAATAAGAACCCTCAATATTATAATATTCGTCCTTTATATTTGTAATATTACAACTGAATCGTATAATATATAATTTTTTATGTTTAAAAACATGATACAAAGAGCAATTATCATACAAGATTTTAGTCGCAAACCAAGGTATAATACCAATTTTTTTGAATAAAGATTTACTTTCTGGCAGACTTTTAAATCCTCCTTTATTATTTTTTTCATACAATACATTTTGCTGTAAAGTTGGAAATAATACATTTTTAGTAAAAACACAATTATAAGTACCAAAATTAAATGTGTTGTTCGATAAATTAAAAATTAAACCATTAATCCAAGAGGGTAATATGTTTAAACATGAAAAAGCATTGACCGAAATAAACAATGATAACGTCACTGATTCTGTTAAAAAATTAGTCGTTAAATAATTTAATATAAAACAAATGTCATAAAACGCATAAATACCATATGTATAATTATTTTTATTTTGAACGGCTTCGTACACCATTTGAGATGTTATGGTATAATTTAAATTAGTTGGTATTAACGGAAAAGCTGGTATATTTCTAAATATATCCATTATATTATCATTTAGATCTGTTAAAGTAATGAAACAATGACAAGGAATTTTTGTAAAAAAGTCATCATTAATATAAACATTTTGTAAGGATTGGTTATCACATAAAATAATGATTTGTGTAAAAGGTAAGATTTCATACGATTCATTTAATACATGATAATGAATTGGTATATTTAATAAATTCGCCTGAATGTTTATAAAATTTAGATAGGAATCAATAAAATCTTTATATAATATATTCTGATCATCGTATAAAACAACCATTTGTTTACATTGATAATCGTTAAATAATAAAAATTGAGACATTGCGGAATATTGATCTAAATAAGCCATCGAATACACATTCTTTAAAGAAGTGATATAAGAGGCCGTTGCGTCTAAAGAAAAATTAGGAATATTTAATTGTAAAGAGTCAAAATAGTCAGAAATATATCGTAATGCAATGGATAAATTAGAAATGGTTATTTTACTTCTATCCGATGGATATTTATGGACAAAAGATTCTAAATACCCATTTAATTCATTAATATCATTGTATATATTATAATCAAAAATTAAATAATTATTAGGAAATTGATTATTAATTAGTTGAATAATGTCATTTAAACTAGAATTAGAATAAAATGTAGATTCAAAAAATAAACCGACAACAATGGTTCGCATTCTCTATAATAACATCATATAAAAATTTTGTCTCATTCATTCACATTTTACATGTAGGACAGTGTAAAATTAAATGGATAAGAAAGTCATACATGACTGTACACTTATGAACAGAATTATAAATTAATAAATTTATACTTCTTTTAAGAATATTATCAAATTATTTTTTCTACGTTGTCCATATCGAGTCCATATCCTCATAAATTATAACTGGTCTAACCTAATAAATCATCCTTAAAAGGTTATTTATTATCATCACTTTCTACGCTGTATCAACCCTTGTATCTGTTAAATGTCACTTCCTATAAACCTTTCCTTTTGAATCATCAGGTGGTAGTTGTCTTGTTCTATGTGAATGATGTGATTCAGATCCATCTTGTCTAGTAAGACCATGTGATCGTATTGTTCTATCTTGATAATACGAACCATATGATGGTATAGCGAGACCAGGTGGTGGTCCTGTTGTTCTATCTGGATGACGACACGTAATAAGTAAAATAAGTCATATGATAAGAATTGGTATAAAACGAAATTCCGAATTTAGTAATGGTCGGATTCAATAAAATGTCTGGATTTAAATCCATCCAGACTGTAATGAATGATATCAGTAACTCGATAGTCAAGGAAAGATAGGTAGAGGCTACCTGTTGATTGGCGGAGGTCGCGATAAGACGATTTTGATGATTCATGAATAGGACGTGTTCATCGGCTTGTGCGCAGAGGTCTGCGTCGAACACTAATGGCGTAAGGGAATGAGAGTGTCGAATCTCGTTTATCCATTGGATGCTTTGATGTTTCAGTCGTTCCATTTCTTCGGAGGAGGGCATTTTATAATCGAATGATTGATTTATTTATAAGTTTTCATACATTTTTATTTAATGATACGTTTTTTATATAAATAAAAATGCGAGTTCTATCTTCTTTTCAACATCTACTCTTAATAGGTATGCCAAACGCCGGAAAAACATATATTGGTCATTATTTATCCACCCTCTATAACATACCTCATTATGATATGAACCAAGAAACAAAATCTTATTTACCGCAAAACGAATCATCCTTATTAGAATGGTATTTTTATCGCAAACAAGAATATCAGTTTCTATCCCGTCAATTACAATCATCGACACCCAGTATCATTTCCTTAGGAGATGGGTGTATTGAATACGCCCCTGTCTATCATTTACTGTACAATCAAAATGTATCCTTCATCATTCATGTCATTCCCTCGCAGCAAAATCCAGAGACGATTCCATTATGGATGAAACGCGCAAAATATTATTTTTCGATTTCAGATATTGATTACTGGAACGATCGAGTATCTTCTCCTCAGTCGCTACTATCCGAGATTAAACAAGAGCTTGATAAAAATAAAGAGAACTAATCTTTTACACGATAAGAAGATCATCGGAACGATAAGGTTGTTTGCATACAGGAATCGGGGGGAATAACCAATATTGTAAAGCCGTTTTTCCGTAATTAGGGGTTCCACGGAGTCCGACGGGATAATAATTGGAAGGTTTGTTGGGATTCATATTGGCGGTACTATAAGTTAAAGAGGTTGGATTGGTGGCAATGAATGCGAAAGGTTTAAATGCTTGTTGAAGAGGACTAACCATCACTTACTACTATCAATACTCCAATATAAAAAAAAAATATTTTTTTATATTATCATGAGGATAAAGTTCTTTCATCTTTGATTTTATTCTATTTTTTTTTTGTATTTACACAACGGATGCAGTTATGTTCATCCTAAAAGGATCGAAAGAAGTTCATGTATTTTATTCTGAAAGGATTCTAACGTGCTATCATTTATAATTTCGTAATCCATTAGTTCTGTTGAAATACACAATTGTTCGGATTCATGCAGGTCATCTTGTGTGTTCAGTGGTCGTTGAATACGAATGAGAATACCGCCTAGTGACTGGATACATTCGGCTTCATTTTGAAAACGGATATCGGTGCATACGATTGATGTATGCATAGATTGTCGTCGTTGTTCCTCGTACCACGATTGAAACACTTTGATCCAAAATTGAGGATCATAATGATTTCGAAATAAATCCGTACCGATTTGTTGCATCATCTGACGAGGCGTTTGATTCCATTGTGGAACTACGGTTTCTTTTAAGACAGGATCGTGCAATTGTTCTTCTCGTAATTGAAATAATAGTTGACAACATTCTTTGATAGGATCGGCAAAGGCTCTTTTTTGAAACCCGTAATGTTCTGTCACTATCTGTCCGAAGGTATCTTTACCGACTTGTTTTTTTCCAATCAAACCGATCAGCATTGAAGAATATTTATTAAATGTGATTTAACCTTTGGAAAACAAGAGTTTATATTCTATTCAATTTTTATAGGGATGGATATTCCAAATCATGTGATTGGTAAATGACAAATAGGACATTGTTCGCTATATCGTAAATATTGAAATAAACAAAATAGATGAAGTTTGATATAACAACATTTTTTGAAGATAATGTTATTTTTAATTGGATTCAGACACAATAAACATTCTTCTTCCTCTTCTTTGTCGCTCTTGACAAGAGTATGGCGATAAAATAAATATAAATAAAGACAATCAAACAGAGTGGTTCTGGTTTTAAGACATGCCATAAAACTGTAAAAAAGGATGAGGGAGATACTGATACAAATGGAATAAATATATAATACGTATAACGTGATATAAACAATTGATATGATCACTTTGAAATAATCTTGCGACGACGAGAATGAAATGGTGATGTTATCGTTGATATCCATTTATATTATAATGTATATATGTATATATTTTTGTTTTTGAAATGCATTCTATTAAATGATTTATAAGAAAAAGAAGATTGAAATCCTAATAAATTCTTTTTCTCTTTTTTTTTCTATTTTGAACGAACATGTTACTTACATCGAAAGTAACATGTGGAGATTTGTCCATAATGTTAGAAGGTAAAGGATATTGAAAAATTATTATAACCAGTGTTGTAATAGACAGGTGATACGACATCTATATTATTACCGATGTAAGGTGAAACGCCTGAATTATAGGGATTCAAAACGATACTACTATCAGGAAGTGAAACGCCTGGTAATCCAGCGTTCCATGTGATTCCGTAACAACCCGTCCCAAAGACCGTTTTTCCAGAACCAGTCCAAGTAATTCCATCGTATGAATAAGCGAGTGTATTGGTCGTATGGTTTGCACCAGCGAGCCATAGAGTTCCTGTCCAAGCAATCGCTGAACAAATATTGAGTGAAGCGAATACCGTTAATCCAGCTCCTGTCCAATTAATTCCGTCATACGAATAAGCGATTAAATTGGTCGTTCCGCGTCCTCCGGCGACAAACATATTCCCATTCCACGCAACAGCGTGTCCGCTTGCGCTAAATATAGTTTTTCCTAAACCAGTCCAAGTAATTCCGTCGCTTGAATACGCAATGGAATTAGTACTTCCTAATCCGACGGCAACCCATATACTCCCACTCCATGCTACAGCAAACCCTTCTGTGCTAAATATAGTTTTTCCTGCTCCAGTCCAAGTAATTCCGTCGCTTGAATACGCAATGGTATGCGTAGTACCATTTCCAACGGCAACCCATAACGAACCATTCCAGGCGATACCGTATCCGCTCGAACTAAATATAGTTTTTCCTAAACCAGTCCAAGTAATTCCGTCGCTTGAATACCCAATGGTATTAGTACTTCCTATACCAACGGCAACCCATAACGTTCCATTCCATGCCACACCTCGTCCATTTGTGCTAAATATAGAAGTACCTAATCCAGTCCAAGACGTACCATTCGTCGAAGACGTTGCAATGGAATTCGTTCCAAAACCGACGGCGACCCATAAATTTCCATTCCACGCAACTCCATGTCCACTTGTACTAAAGATAGTTGTACCTAGACCAGTCCAAGAAACTCCGTTGTTGGTTGTATAAGCAATGGTATTAGTTCCCTGACCCACCGCCACAATAATGTTCGTTGGGAATGTAATAGTGTTTGGACGTAAATTATTAAAAGAAATTCCATACCCATTGGTGCTAAATGTACTCGTTCCAGCACCCGTCCAGCTGAATT
>Ga0194117_10004832_pt1 | contig 12599 bp, 12 predicted proteins | sample TA2MahsurfametaG_FD_160579 | JGI IMG/M metagenome (GOLD analysis project Ga0194117, IMG submission 160579) | Freshwater microbial communities from Lake Tanganyika, Tanzania - TA2015009 Mahale N1 surface | ecosystem: Environmental > Aquatic > Freshwater > Lake | place: Tanzania: Lake Tanganyika...
AGCTCTCGATCGGCCACCCCGATATCTGCGACTCGTTGAATGAATTGAGAATGAGAATGAATAGCGGCGCATACATAAATACCAAGACGATTGCCACCACAACCAGCAGAAATCCCTTCGTCGCCCTTGATAGACGTAACATCGCTACATCCGCTCCAAAGATCCGGTTCTTCGAGCGACCATGAGATATATGACGACGAAGGTGATTGGAACCATGGAGAATGCCGCGGCCATGGGTGGATTGAGATTGATGTTTGCTGCAATCATGCTTCCGATCATCTGAGTAGCGCCTCCGGTGAATCGAGCCGCGAGGTAATCGCCGAGACTGAGCGAGAAAGTAAAGACAGAGCCCGCAATTATTGCTGGTGTAATCAAGGGAATGACAACGCGATAGATGGTCATAAACCCGCGAGCACCAAGGTCACTCGATGCATCAAAGAGATTTGTCGGAATCTGGCGAATCGCGGTGTAGACCGGAAGCGCCATGTATGGGAACCATAGGTAGGTCAAGGTCAAGATCACAATCGGCATTGAGAACCCAGGACCTTTGATTCCGAAAGGTGCCATCAACCAGTTGAAGAAACCTTCTTCAGTAAAGACCAATCGCATTGCAATGATCTTGACGAGATAGCCCGCCCAGAGTGGGAGTGTGATCGCCACCGCCAAGGCGTTTCGAAGCCATGCAGGGGCGATCTTGGCCATGTAGAGACCGAGTGGCACTGCGAAGATCACCGAGAGAATCGTCACCGCAAGCGCGATCCAAAGCGTCCGTAGTGATGTCGAAATGTAGGCCGGCTCGGTGAAGACCGCCTGGAAATTATCAAGTGTGAATCCTGGGCGTACTAGTGAGGTGAAGGGATCGACGTACCAGAATGCAGTAATCAGAAGCAGGAAGAGCGAAAGGATGTAGACGCCGACAATCCATGTCATCGGAAGTGCTAGGAGTGAGAAGAGGCGTACTCGCGGACGACGGAAGAGATATGTGGAGATCGGCCTACTCTCAGTTGCTGTCGACATCATTCCAATCAATCTTCGTCAGTGAAGTTAAGACATTTTCATGCAACAACTGCGGGGAAGCCTCGGGGACCGATCGCTCGGTCCCCGAAGTCCTTACTTTTGTTCTAGGGTGTTGAACTTACTGATCAACCTTTGACGGTAAGCCAAGCGTTGGTCCACTCCTGGAAGCTTGTGCACTTCACATCGGTGCGACCATCAAGGCAGGTCTCGATTGGTGTAGTCCATGGCCAAACTTGCTTGAAGAACTCCTCGTCCTCTGCTGCGAATTCATCGCAGTGAGCTTGGGCCTTCTCGCTTGTCGCGCAGAACGCGATGTTCGCAGGTGCCATACCGAAGTTCATGGCGATTGCACCGTTTACATCTGCTCGGCTGGTGTAATCCATCCAGGCATACGCGCAGTTGATGTTCTTGGTTGTCGAGCTGACCAACCATGAGTCATACCAACCAGTTGAGCCTTCCTTTGGCAGTGTGGTCTTGAGATTCTCCTTAGCGGCGAATTTCCTCAAGATCTCCCATGAGGTTCCAACAACGGTGTTGCCTCCGACGAAGGAGGTGATTTGTGCGACTGGATCCGACCAGTACTCACCGATGATGGAATTCTGCTGCTTGAGCAGGTCAATCGCAGCGGCAAGTTGGTCTGCATCAAGTGAATATGGGTTCTTGATGTTGAGTTCAGGATTGTGATACATCAAGTAGACAGCGGCATCTGCGATATAAATCGGAGCATCATAGGCAGTGACTTTCCCTGCATATGGACTGTCAGTCTCCCAGACAACATCCCAACTCTCTGGTGCTCCACCTGTCACATCTGAGTTGTATTGCAACAAGTTTGCGCCACGGCCGATTGGCACACCGTATGGCTTGCCATTGACTGTGTCATAGACATTGCCCTTCATTCCTTCGGCAATCTCGCCGCCGAAGTTAGGGATCAAGTCGATATTGAGAGGCTGAACGTCACCACCGACGATGAGGCGTAGCGCCGCATCACCGGATGCCGAAACGATGTCGTAATTGCCGGTACGCATCAAGGTGACCATCTCATCGCTGGTACCTGCGACTCGTGGGTTTACCTTGCAACCAGTTTGGGCTGTGAATTCATCAGTCCAAGCTGGCTCTACGAAACCTGACCAGTTGACGATATTGAGTTCACCTTCGAACTCTCCCATCGCTTCATGCATGGGGATATCGGGTACTTCAATGCTCAATCCTGAACTGTCTCCGTCTGACGAACAACCGCCGAGAATCAGGACCGAGGCAGAGAGCAGGCTGAGCACTGCTAGCTTCTTTCTTTTCATCTTCTTCCTTTCGTCTGACTGAGGTCAGATCATCCAGAGATCTGAGCGGCTTGGCTCTCCTGCCAAACTGCCAGAACTCGATCACCAGTCCCAAAGCCTTCGCCTTGAGTTGGTAATTCTTGATTGAGCGTTGTGACGCTTATTCGCGAGCCGGTGTCAGTCTCGACGACAAAGACCGTGTTTGACCCGAGGTAAGCAACCTCAGAGATGCGCCCGCCAAGTGCGACCTCTCCGGATCTCTGTTGATAACTAGATGGAGCAAGCCGAATCCGCTCTGGCCTGATACTGATAGTTGCATCCTTCGAAGTGTCACTTTGTGCGCTGGGTATCTCGAGAAGATTTGAAACTCCAAGGAAACCCGCCACGAATCTTGTTGCTGGACGCTCGTAGACATCTTGTGGTGTTCCGACTTGTTCTATGCGACCGTGATTGAAGACAACGATGCGATCGCTCATACGCATCGCTTCATCTTGATCATGCGTCACGAAAATGAAAGTGATTCCAGCATCACGCTGGATTCTCTTGAGTTCCACTTGCATCTCTTCACGAAGTTGACGATCGAGTGCGCCAAGTGGCTCATCAAGGAGAAGTACTTGCGGTCGTAAGACGAGGGCGCGAGCGAGAGCGATTCGCTGTCGTTGTCCTCCTGAGAGTTGGTGAGGAAGGCGATCGGCGGTATGCGACAACTTGACTGATTCGATTGCTTCCAATGCCTGTTTCGCTCGCTGTGCCTTTGGAACTTTCCGAGTTCTAAGGCCATACTCCACATTTTCTTGCACACTCATGTGCGGGAATAGCGCATAATCCTGAAACACGGTATTGACGTTTCGATCAAATGGGGCCAGATGAGTGATGTCCTTGCCATCAAGTGTGATTTGACCTGCATCAGGATCTTCAAATCCTGCGACCATACGAAGAACCGTGGTCTTGCCAGATCCAGATGGTCCAAGGAGCGTGATGAACTCACCAGATTCGATATCGAGATTGATCCCATCAACTGCTTTGACGGGACCGAAAGCCTTTACGAGTCCGCGGATTTCGATCAATGCCACGCGGGGACTCTACTGAGAAATGGGTGGTTTCTAACAGACCCCCCTCATTCTTAACTAGGACTATCGCGCAAGCGAGGCGGGAAACTCTGCTTTCGTGATCTCCGAAACCACCTTTCGGTCACCGGCCACCAAGACCCACTCCTGATTTCGAAGATGGGAGACGGCACCAACCTTCTTGCCTGAGGGATTGAAGATCCCGATTTGTGCTCCGACATAGCGCTTGGAGTCAAAAGATAGCAATCGTGCATCTTCAAAACGCGAACACATCTCCAACAACTCAGTGCTTGTCACCCATGACTCATCGTTATAGGAGATGATCATCGTTGAAGCTTTAACTTCATCTATCACTTTCTTGAGCGAATTTGCCATATTTGCTTTCTCGTTGAATCGACTCTTTGTGGATTCATCTCGTGTATCGATTCGCTTACATGCAATCCCGTAATGATCAGGTTTATCCCAAGCGACTAACGTCTCCCAGATGTGATAGTTGGCGAAGTAGCGATGTTGGTTATAGGGAGGATCCAGATATGCAAGATCAAACTCCCCCAACTTCCCTGCAAGTGATAAGGCATCACCCTGAATACCCTCGCCGCCACCAAGTAGAAGTTCTGGAATTCTTAGCTCAAGATTATTAAAAGAGCGTTGGGACCAACTTTTCACGTAGGCCATTTGAAGTCCAGTGGTCGAATCGACTCGATCAGCAGCGAGAATGAGTGAGGTGAGAAGGATTGGAAAGAGCGATGAATTCTTGTATTGAGATTCGATTACCTCTCTAATGGCATCAACTTTCGCACCATTTTTTGGTTGGAAGAATCGTGACTTGATACAGAACGTTTCGGTGAAGTAACCCGGCTCTTCTGGAATCGAACTCAAATGCAGCAGTGCATCATTTAATTCTTTGAGATTGACTTTGCTTGAATCTGTAGTAATCCAACAGTCTGCGAATATCTTGGAATATCGCGAGAGATCAACAGCAGTGACAAATCCACCTCTTCGCTTGAATTCTTGGGCCACGCGCGTTGTTCCAGTGAATAGATCAAGGGCCGTTCTCGCCCCAGTACGGGAAAAAATCTCGCCTAGAACAGGGAGCAATCTCTTCTTCGATCCCAAGTACTTGATCATTAGTGGTTTATGTTAGAGGCTGATCAATTGGCTAGAAGAACTTAATCGGGTTCTTGGTTGGACTTGTTAGATAAGTCGCGGAAGGTTGAGAGCCCACAGAAGTGAGATAGCCATAATCACGGAGATCACCTGAGTACGGTTTGAGAGGCGTTCCCATAATCTCGATAATGTTTGTGAGCCTCGCTCCATAGTGGCTGGCGCAACGGTCATGATCACTATGAGTGCAGCCACTAAGAAGCCAATCGGATTGAAAGCGAGAGCTTCTATAAAATCTCCTTGAAGGATTTGTCCGACCGATCGAGTACTCCCGCAGAATGGACAAGGAAGTCCAGTTAGGTTTCGAAAAATACAGAGCACGGGGCCAGATTGAAATCCCTCGGTTCGCAGACTCACTTCACGTATTGCCAGCGCCGAGAGAAGAAAGAGAGCGACTCGAGAAGGCAGAGAGAGCCCCCTCCATCTCACTAACAATGATGTGCTCACATGAGAAGGATAGTTAGGATGTTTAAAGTAAGCAGACTTTTAAACCAGCTGAGCTCTAGTCTCATCGCGATGTTTGCGAAGGTAGACCATAAATGGTGTGCCTCCGGTACCAACAGCCGATGGATTTCCAGGGGTCGCTTGGGCTTGAGCGTGAATATATGTGCCCGCATATTCAAGGTGTTTTGCCCTGAAGTCCCCAACTATCTCGACGCAGGTATTGAACAACGAGGTAATAGTTGGTCGCTTCACTTCTTTGGCGAAGGCCCGAACTGATGGACCCGCCTCAACCGCCTCGATGAATTTCACGTGGGCTGGTGGCATATAGGTGCGCATCTCCATCAGGTACTCACGAAGTTCATCTCGCTCATGCTCGATTCCAAGGACCCCATCCATTGCGGGGATTATCGCGCTCTGTGCACCTGTCTCTCCTCGGAACTTTTGTCCCACTCCCTTGTATTCATCGACTCCTTCGTAAACCACGCCATCAGGAAGAGATGGATTGTTTCGCCAACCGAATATGTAGGGGCGGACGCGATGAAAGTAGATATAGGGATCGCATCGCTCTGGCATCCGGCAGAGAACTTGATACATCGCAGATAAAGAAGAGCGAAGATTTTCTAGCGCGATTTCGAGGGCATCGGCATCTCGATTTGCTGTCGCAGCTTGGGCATCTTCGATTGCCTTCAGTGCTTTGCCCGCCTTCTTCTCAATATCTATATGTATCAAGATGAACCACTCTTCATCTTGGCCGCCGAGGAAACATTGAAGTAGTGCAATATTCCCGCACTCAATCGGACCATTTGGATCAAGGCGTCGCCAGTTATCTGATGCATAACTCTGGTAAGAAAGTATCGGTGGGCGACCAACCATTTTGCCTACTTGAAACCAAGGAAGCGCAAGGACTTTCGGGAGGGTTGTAGCGGGCTTGTTATCTGACCATTGATAAGACTGACCGATATAACTTAAGACCATCATCGCGCGATTGATATCGCTCTCACCTGTGAGTGCATTGATATTGAATGGCGGAAGTTCTTGGACGCGCTTTCTGAAGTCAGAACCCATCAAGAGCTTTGGGATCTCTTTACCGAATTGATCCCATGCTTCATTCCCTGGTGAAAGTGATTGCGCGGGATCGTGATGTGGGAGGTAACCGAATTCTTCTGAGATTCCAAAATCTGCGATCTTGACTGGTTTCACAAGACTCCCCATTCGATGGACATCCTCGATATCGAGGGGCGCAGGTGGCGCCAGCCGATAGTTAACCCGTAACTGGCCTCATGGACAATAGGCATTTTTTCAAGGCCTGACTTGTGATTCTTCACATAAAAAGCAACTACTAAGATTCAAAGGTGACCAAGAAGGATTCGAGTCGGGAGGCGCACTTCCCTGCTATCGAGAAGCGCTATGGCGAGAAGATGGCCTTCTGGTTCAAGGTGATGGCCAAGATCAAAGATAAGAAGTACCCCGAGCAGATGGCACATCTTCAAGAGAATTACGGTTTCTCTCGTGCTCATGCAAATGCTTTGATCATGTACACAAAGGGTTCAAAATCCTCGAAGCGTTTCGAGGGTCTCACTGATTACTACAAGAGCATTGACCCCATTCAAGCCAAGACCATTCAAGCAATCTTCAAGGTTGCCCGAACAAAATACCCAAAACTTGAGCCAGTAATAGCCTGGAATCAACCCATGCTAAAAGTTGACTCCATGTATGTGCTCGGCGCAGGAACGGCAAAGAACCACATCCTGCTCAACCCTTTTAGTAAGGATGTGGTCGAATCGATGAAGCCTAAGCTGAAAGATTATCGAGTACTCAAACACACTTTTGCTATTCCCAATGACTGGAAAGTCGACTCAAAACTCATACTTGCCTTAGTTAAGGCACGGCTTGCTGAGAAGTAAGAGTCTTCGTTCTCGACCTACTAGGAGACGCAATAGGTGACGTACCCGGTGATTTACTCGGTAATCGTCTAGAGCTTGAATGAGGGGTATTCATCCGTAACCAGGATGAATGCGTACCCTGCGACCCGGCTCCAGAATTTCACAACACCAACAACTACTCGAGTGCCCCACTCAGGATAGGTTCCAGTAGCACTCACCTTGATCCACGCAATAAAGGTTATGCAGAGCGCGGCGAGAGAATAGAAATATCCAACGATGATCAATGGAATCGCGAGGAACCACTTGATAAGTGGAAGTCCCCTGTTCAGTTTCCTGCCTCCGTCAATATCAGGGAAGAGAACTGCAATCTTCGGATTTCGCTCAATTGAGGGATAGTCATCGGTCAAGAGATAGACGTAAGCGGCGATACGAACATGAAGTTCAAGGAGCGCGTGATTGAAAGTGAGCGCATAACTCGGATATGTCCTACGGAAGAGAAGCGAGAGGATGACCGGCGGAAAAAGGCTTACCGTTAACAAGCCTGCAAGAAATGCGATCGGAGCAACGAGAATGTAGCGAAAGAAGACGGTTCTTCGATTTCGCCCCGCGAACTCAGGAGTTAGAAGTACTTCGACTTGTTGGGATGAGGATTGCGCAGGCGATGATGAAGTCATAGGGGAAGGGTAGCCAATGGGCTATTCGCGCTCTGGTTGAATGTCGCCTGAGGCAGGTAAGTTCCATCACCTAAGTCCATGCCAGATGTGGGGTCGGTAGAAATACATTGCCGAGCGGATTGGGGTAAGAATGATCGAGACACTCTTTGTTGCAGTGCTAGTTACCTGGTTTCTCATGCGACGTCGTCGAAGGAAGAGCATTGATGTCGAATATCGCGAATTGGTCGATAGCGAAGTGCGAGTGAAAGAAAGCGCCACACGTATTCGCGACTTCCTCATCAACATCATTCAAGATGAAAAGAACGACGTCGAGCCTTTTGGTGACCTTCGCCTCGACGATGCCAAGAGAATAATCGAAGAAGTTGGCCCCGGCGCTTTCTATTGGATGACCCATATCGCCGCACAACTTGCCTCAGTATCCGCGGCACAAATCAACCAGATACCAACAAATGTCGATGCCGAGCTACGAGATCACGCCACCCCTGAGGATGTGGTGCGGGTTGTAGTGAAGGTCTAGACCTACTCGAGATCTTTAAGGCGTTGGTCCACGCCAGGAAAATCTGAATCTGTCGCAAGAATCTTCTCGAGATCCTTTCGGGCAAGTGCCTTCTTTCCCTGCTTCTCGTAGAGCAAGGAACGTTCATAGAGGGCCTTGTTGAGGATATCTTCGTGTCGCTTTCGCGAAGATCGTGCGAGTCGAAGTGTTTCAATCGAGGCGTCGAGCTTTCCCTCTTCTCGAAAAGCAATCGCACGAAAGATGAGAAGTAAGGCAGTTGCATCATCCTCATTTTCAATATCCTCAGTTGTCTCGAGGACATCTTTCCATCTGCGAAGTTGAAGTTCGTTCTCGCAGACCGCGAGCGCTGAGATTTGATCTGGTTCCAGAGATTCAGCTACCTCTAGGGCCTCCAAGTATCTCTCACCTAACTGAAGCAACTCGATATACATATGTCCGAGCCCTTGAATAGAAAATCGCATTGGGACATCCACACCCGGAGCTACTTTTACATTCATCTCGAGGGCTTTTGCATGATGAGCAAACATCCATGAGCGATCTAGTTCGGCGCGAGTTGCCCATACCTTCGCTGCTTTCAACGTTAGCCCTGCAAGGTCATTCGAACCACTCATTAGATGTTTGGGAAGCGCGAAAGCATCACAGATATATTCGATGTCAGGAAATTTCTTTGCCAGTTCTTCTAAGGCCTCAAGGGTTCCTTTTTGCAGCGCCTTGTAGAGCGCCCTTTGTCGCCTCGGAGCAAAGAGACCAGGTGGCGGAACATACTCAGTTAGCGTTTCTGGTTCTTGGTTTCTGGCACTTCTCTTTCGACCGCGACCTTTTCGAAGCGAAGTTCGCTCAACACTGTAGATACCCGTCCCTGGGATGCCCGCAGAAGTGTAGACATCACCACGAGTATTCACTGAGATTCGCGCACCGGGAACACCAAAGGAAAGACCCATTGCGCTCTTACTGAAATTCAATCGCACGCCAGGAAGAATCTTCATACTTCGGCGAAAGCGAAGCGACATAATGCGAGTCTACTTATCGAGTACGACACGGCACTCGGGTCACTTCGCTTTCACGCATGAAATACAAGGAGTTGCAGCCCATTAGGGGGTATCGGGTAAACTTCGCCTCGAGCCACTTCGAAAAACAAGTTGCTAGATGAAGACTTGCGAAGTGGGGGTTGGATTCCGGAGGACCCGGGTCCACTCTGTTCATCAGATAAAGGGGTGAGACCGGCGAAGGCCGGATCGACGATGGTCTCCATCGACCCCAAAGTTCTGCGTCATTTGATGCATATGCAACCGGCTCTCTACTGGCTTGATGCCGACCCACTAGAGCCGGAGTCTCGTCCTTCCCTGGTGGAGGAAATCGAAGCTCATCTCTGCATAGTCGGCGCGGGATATACCGGGCTTTGGACTGCACTCATTGCGAAAGAGCGGGATCCCCATCGCAAAGTAGTGATCCTTGAAGCAAAGGAAACAGGTGCTGGGGCTTCAGGGCGAAATGGCGGCTTCTGTAATTCATCGCTGACGCATGGATTTATCAACGGCTATAACCGATTCAAAGATGAGATGGAAGCAGTCGAGCGACTTGGTCGCGAGAACTTCAATGCCATCGAAAAGACTATTCAAAAGTATGGGATTGATTGTGGTTGGGAGCGAACCGGCGAACTCAAGGTTGCGATGAAGCCGTGGGAAGTCGAAGAATTAAAACGAGAAGCAAAACTTCGAAACTCTTATGGCGATGAAGTCGAAGTACTTGATGCCGAAGAGACTCGTGCCCGAGTCAATTCACCGATCTATCTCGGCTCACTCTGGGATGAAGATGGCACCGCACTTGTCGATCCTGCACGATTAGTCTGGGGCTTAGAGCGAGCATGTCTCGCTCTCGGCGTATCGATCTATGAACACAGCGCTGTTGAGTCTTTGGAAGATGACGGTGAGAAGGTCATCGTCTCCACCCCTTACGGAAAAGTTCGCGCAAACCGAGTCGCCCTTGCGACAAATGTCTATGACTCGCTTCTTCGAAGCACTCACAAATATGTTGTTCCGGTCTATGACTTCCAACTTGTCACAGAGCCATTGACCCCTGAGCAATTGGAGTCGATTGGGTGGAAGGGTCGCGAAGGTTTATCTGAAGCAGGAAACCAATTCCACTATTACCGGCTCACCAAAGAGAATGAGATTCTCTGGGGTGGTTATGACGCGATCTATAACTTTCGTGGCAAAGTCAATCAAGAGTATGAAGATGAGCCTGAGACTTATGCTCGGCTTGCTCGCGATTTCTTGAAGACTTTCCCGCAACTAGAAGGAATCAAATTCACTCATGGTTGGGGTGGTGCAATTGATACATGTTCGCGCTTCTCACCGTTCTGGGGTATGGCGATGGGTGAAAAAGTGGCTTATGTTCTGGGATTTACTGGGCTTGGGGTCGGTGCGACGCGATTCGGCGCTGAAGTGATGCTCGATCTCTTGGATGATCTTGATACTGAGCGAACTCAACTTGAGATGGTGAGAAAGAAACCCTTCCCATTCCCACCCGAGCCATTTCGCTGGCTATTCGTCAACCTCACTCAGTGGTCTTTGCATCGTGCCGATGAGACCGGAAAGCGCAACATCTGGCTTCGCGTCCTCGACCGCTTTGGCCTTGGCTTCGACTCTTAGTACACCTCAGAATGACTTCCGAGCCTCACCAGAATTGAGTTACTAGAGCCTTGTTTCTTATGGATCAAAACGAGGTCCGGCTTGATATGGCAACCCCTATATCCAATAAAGTTTCCAACCAGAGGATGATCTTGAATTCTTGTATCAAGACTGCCGTCATTGCGCAGTAACTCAATAACTCTAGTTAAGAGCTGGTCCAGATTGCGATTATTGGGGTTCTTTTTCTCTCGTTTATAGTCTCTTCGAAAGCGGCTCGAATAGTCAACGTTTCGCATTGAGCAAATGTGAGAGCGAATTACCCTTTTTGACGCGCTTCACCTTGCCCTTTTCAACTGACTTGATTGCCCTTAATGTCTTTCGATTTGGCTTTCCCAATTCGAAGGGCAGAGATTTTTCTTCCGCGACTTTTCGAAGGAAGAGTCTTACGGCCATAGAGGTCGTCAGTCCTGATGCTTTCAAAACCATAGCTGCCTTTTCCTTTGTCTCTCGATCTACGCGAACGTTGAGAGTGGAATCTGTAGACATGGACGCCCCCTTTTGTGCGCACATTGTATACACAACGTTGCCTAGATGACAAGGCTATGTTCTAGATAGTCCGACAAACAGATAATCGAAAAACTGTGGATAAGGGCTTAGTACTCCCAGACAGGTTCGGGACTTTCGAATACTTTCCTGTCGGCACCAAAGACCAAGTAGCGAGTAAAGCCTTTGGTAAACCAGCGATCGTGCGTGACTGCCAACACCGTTCCTTGATACATAGTCAGTGCTTTCTCTAGCGCTTCAGCTGAAGCAAGATCCAAGTTATCGGTCGGCTCATCCAGTAAGAGCAAGGTTGAGCCTTGAAGTTCAAGGAGCAGGACTTGGAACCGTGCTTGTTGGCCGCCCGATAAAGTCGAGAATTTCTGTTCCGCTTGATTATGAAGTTCGTATCGACCAAGAACACTCTTCGCCGGGCCAAGTTGCAATGAGTGTTCACTCCACAAGATCTCAAGAAGTGTCTTACCCATAAACTCTGGATGAGCATGAGTCTGCGCAAAATGGCCAGGTGAGACTCGGGCGCCGAGCTTCCAGTTACCCGAATGTCTAACGCTCGGATCGCCACCGAGTAATCGCAAGAAGTGCGACTTTCCAGTTCCATTCTTTCCTAGTACAGCAACGCGATCACCATAGAAAATCTCAATGGAGAAAGGTTCGCTTAATCCTTCAAGCACCAAGTTCTCACAGGTAATGACCCGCTCCCCCGTGCGCCCGCCGCTGAGCCCGACCTTCACATCCTGTTCAATCGGTGGCGATGGAGGCGGGCCAATCTCCTCGAATTTTCGAAGCCGCGTCTGCATCGCGCGATATTTGGAAGCCATATCTGGCGAGCTTTTCGCTTGATTTCGAAGCGTGAGCACAAGTTCCTTCAAGCGTTCATGCTCTTGTTCCCATCGAAGGAGTACTTCAGCAAAGCGCTCATTCCGAGCCTTTCGTGCTTCATGCCAGGAAGCAAAACCACTTCCATGAATCCAGGCGGTATTTCCAGAGACGCCCTGCTCAAGAGTGATAATGCGATTTGCTACCTCAGAGAGAAGTTCGCGATCATGACTAATAAAGAGAATCGTCTTATGTGATTCTTTGAGTTGCTCTTCAAGCCAGCGCTTTGAGGGAACATCGAGGTAGTTATCGGGCTCATCGAGAATGAGGACTTCTTCTGGGCCGCGAAGTAGTGCCTCCAAGACGACTTTCTTCTGCTCGCCTCCAGAGAGCGTATTCACTTCTCGATCTGAAACCTCTTCAAGTGATTTGCCGAGCGCCTGGGTGCAGCAAATATCCCAGACAACTTCTGCGTCATATCCCCCTGCATCTCCCCAATCAGCAAGTGCCGATGCATAGGCCATCTGCGATTGTTCAGAATCATCACTAGCC
>Ga0194117_10004834_pt1 | contig 12595 bp, 9 predicted proteins | sample TA2MahsurfametaG_FD_160579 | JGI IMG/M metagenome (GOLD analysis project Ga0194117, IMG submission 160579) | Freshwater microbial communities from Lake Tanganyika, Tanzania - TA2015009 Mahale N1 surface | ecosystem: Environmental > Aquatic > Freshwater > Lake | place: Tanzania: Lake Tanganyika...
AAATATTGTTTTTGTAGTATTGTTCCACCTGCCTGACTTCCTGGTCCGATATGAAAATGAACTCCCGCTGACGCACCAGAATTACCTTGAATAAATTTACCACCACCAAGAGTGCCTCCAGTTCCAGAACTAATATTATTAGCAGAAGATTCTTCCCTTAAAATGGCAATAGAAATAGATTGTGGAACAACAAGTCCAGCATTTCCCGCAGTATTAAAAGTATGCCTTTTAAATTTAACCTCATTTACTTGTTGAGAACGATCTTGTCCCGCACCTGCATCATAATTTCTAAACCCGGTTGAGGCAACTAATTTTTTAATTGATATATCATCAAGACCTTCACTTTTTAATACAGACATCAATTGTGCTGGATTTTGTGCAAGTGTTATTGCATCTTTAGCTTGACTAATTTGAGAGTCTGATAACTTTTGATTAATTCTACCATCAGTTATTGGAGAAAATTGCCCTCTTCCATTAATAACATCAGTTATACTACCACTCTTAGCATTAAAAGTGCCAGCACCAACCTTACCGGATTGTATTAGCCCAGCACGATTTAAAATTGCTCTTGCAACTAAAGCCATTCCAGTCTTTCCTTCTCCCCCTGCTTCTGCATAAACCATTCTTGTAAGTAAATCCATTTCACCTGCAGATATAGAAGCATCTTGAATGCCCTCAGATTCTGCACCAGGTTCAGCATCAGCACCTTTAACTATTCCTCGACCAGCATCGGATTTAAGCATAAATTGTTCTTTTAAAGATTGTAACAAAGTATTCACGGGATCAATCATACTTTCTCCTATAGCATCTCTAACCCAACTAAAAATATCAACAAATCCAAGTTCATCTGCTATAGAGTTTTTGGTTCCTGGAACTAAGGTCCTTCTTAATATAGTAACAAATAGATTGTTGACTGATGATGCAAGAGAGTTGTAGTCACCCTCCGATGAACCATTACCCATAATCATTTTAATGGGCATCTGTAAAAATGGTTTTAGAAATTCACCTGAAGACACTACGTTATATGAACCAGTTAAGTATGAATATGGGTTTATATATTGAGGATTTTCTGGATTTGGAAAAAATGTTTCTATATTAGATTTTGGTGAAGGAAACCCAGTGGTCGGATCCACATAATTCATCTTCCCACCAACATCTGCTCCTGGATTTAGTGGAGACATTGGAATTTCAAATGTTCTTAATATTGCCTTTTTACCTCCAGATCTAGTAATTACACCACCAATTGCTTCTTCACCTTCTCTAGTAACTGCGCCACCAGAGGCATATCCCATTGCCTTTGTTGCACCACTACCATATAAACTCCCAAAGGAACCCTTTTCTTTTGCAAGAGTTCCTAAACTTAAAGTATTCACTATCTCTCTGATTTGTTCTCTTATTCTTGCATCAAGTTTTTCAAGATTTTCTCTTTGTCTTCTAATCCCATCAGAGTCACCTGTGAGAGACATGATACCAAGATTAAGTAACTCTCCTGCATATCTAAATGGAGCTCCAATAATATCCAGTAATGTTCCAACTCCAGTTGAAACAAAATTAAAAAATTTAAGTCCAGGAAGAGCAGCGTTATATGCTACAAGTTTAAGTGCTCTTGTAATTGGATTTGGATCAGAATTTGCACTCTCTAATTGCTCAGCGACATCATTTTCAAGTTTTTTTGTAAATTTCCTTTGTTGAAACATCAGTTTACCTAAAAGTGAAGATGCAAGACCAACAATCAAAATTTTCGCCGCGACTGTGCTGGCAATATTAGTGGCAAAACCTTGAATAGCTTGTCTAAATCCTTGTCGTTTTACTATTTCTCCTACGACTTCTGTTCCAATATCACTTACCGCACTTTGACTAGCATCTGCCTGTGCTTTTATCACAATCAAATCTGAGAATAACATTCCGGCAATGAACACACTGTTCATAACCTTGTTCATTAGTCCTAAAGTTTCTTCATATTTTTTAACACCAGTCTCACCACCAAGAATTTTTGCTTGTTGTTTTCCAAAATCAATAATTCCATATACTTTGTCTATGAAAGTTACCATTGCATTTAAAATTGTTCCCGCAAAATTAATTGCAAAGTTACCAATTTTGAGAGTAGTGATTAATAGTCCTTTGAGTTGTGGTAGATATGGTAGTAGTTTAATAGCTAGTGATCCAAATAAAACAGTGAATAAAAAGTTTTTTACTGAATCAAGAAATCCAAGTCTTGGAGTTACAAATTTACTTGATACTTTTTGTTCTCTGCTATTTTTTCGATCTTTATATCTTTTCCCAACTTCATCTCTACGACTTCTCTCCAATAAATTTAATTTTTGTTTAAACGCTATGGTTTTAAATTTATTTCTTTGTCCAACAAGTTTTTCAACACGAATGACTTGTTTCTGAATTATGAAAGCAGTTGGATTTTTTAGTTTGATATATGCCATGTCTTACCTCAACTCTAAGTTGTGATATTCCCAATCACTTCCACCACCTGATGAATATCCAGAAGATCCAGAATTGACATAAATCGGTTGTGATGGCATTACTACAACTTCAGGGTCTTCAACAATTACTTGTGGTCTTTGATCTATTTTCCTACCGGTATATTTACTCAGATGTTGTATTAATGTAGATGACTTTTCTCCTCTTTGTCTTTCATTCTCAATTCCATTTATCATACTAAAGAAAGAATTCCCACCAAATAAATCAACAGAATCTTTATCAATTACATACTCGCCCCTGTGGAGTAATCTAATTCCACCCAGAAGAGTTGAACCCCCTGTTTCTTTTCCTGATTGTTTAAAAAAACTAAAATCTCTATTACCACCTTCATTTTTTATTGCAGAAAAATGCATGGCATCTTTCGTCCTTCTAAAATTACCACCCCAACCAAGACCATGCTTTGCAGCGATTTGAGAGATATTAGAGGGCATATCAGTAACTAATGATTTTCCATATGGATTTTGATCGGGATTGATATCAATCGCAGCTCCATATGGATGAGAATATCTCTCTTTATCATAATCTGGATCTGCAGGTCCGGTTCCTCCCCCAGTGCCTGCTTCTCTATAACCACCAATAGATTTTATTTTATAACCAGTTGCTTCTAAATCAGAAATAAATCCTGCAAATTGTCCAGACACAACACTTGCAACTTTAAAAGATTTTCCAGATTTTGTAGATAATGATGATAGTGGAATACCAGTATTCCATTCTCTATCGTTAATAACACCAGTAGATGTACCTTTATTTTGAGTTGATGATAAAGAAACAGGTTTAATTTTGGTAGATGTTGGTGAAGTGCTCAGTGATGGTGCGCTCCTCGCTGCCTCTGCTGCAGTTAAGTGTGCTCTGTATTTTCCTGTTTTATAAACCGTCCATGCACCCAATCCCTGACTTTTTCTAATTGCATACGCTGCTTTAGCATTAGTAACAGGATCAAATAATTGATCTTCACTCTGCAGACCATACTCCTTCATTCTCGCTGGTCCGAGTCTCCCTATCATATTGATCTGCCACAATCCATAAGACTTATCTGGTGGTTTAAAGTTTTTGGCATTTGAATTTCCACCAGATTCTGCTTTTGCTATGGCAGCCATAATAACTGCTTCATTTTCAGAAAAACCAGCACCTTTTGCAAGTCCCACTAATTGCTCCATAGTCAATTGTCCACCTGGAACTGATCCCTCAACCATATCATCGGGACTTTCACTACCTGTCTGAGTTGCACTTGTAGTTTCATCTGGTTTTGGAATAAGTCCAACTTGAATTTTTAGTAAGTTTATAATACCTCCAAGCGGTACACTCATAGACTTCATTAAAAATCCTGATATTGATCTATTAAATTGTTTAATATCAATCAAAGAAGAAAACTTTTGATATGCTCCTGGGTTTGTTTCATATAATCCCAATAGCATAAAACTACTTAATGATCCAGCTGCTCTATCATAATCATCTTTTATAACTTGATCTCCCAATAAAGTTTTGGTTGTGAGAGCAAATACTGAACCCAAATCAGAAATATAACTAATCGTATCATAAGAATCAGTCATATAACCATAACGATCCATTTTAGAATTATCGCCTCCCGAACTAGGAAAAACTTCAGCAAAACGTTCTTCACCACCAATAGAAGCACCTGGTTTTGTAGGTGCTTGTTTGATATCTTCACCTCTAGGAATATCAACTTCCTTTACTTCTGTTCTTGGAATATCAACAACAGATCCACCTCTAGCATATTTTTGAATTGATATTACTCGTCCACCACCACTATATCCCATATCTTTAACTGCTTTTTCACCATACAAACTTCCAAAAGACCCAGGAGTTGATAATTTTTTAGCAGTATCTTGTTGACCAAAAAAACTAAAAACCGGTGCAAAAACTCCAGATAATCTTCTAAAATTTTCTCTTATTCTTGCATCAAACTTACCAAGATTTTTAGCTTGTTTTTCCAATCCATCTTTCATATTAAACATTTTCATAAATCCAGCACGTACCAACTCAATACCATATCTAAAAGGAGCACCAACAATATCAAAAAGAGTTCCAACTCCCTCTAGAATACCAAGAGGAACCTGAAAAAATTTGGATATTGGTCCAAAACCAATCAATCCTTTTGTCCATTTTGTTAACTGAAATACACCCTCACCAGCAGCAGAGAAAAGCAATCCAGCACCAATGATAATTCCAGCAGATGCTAAGGGACCAAGTGCCAATTTTCCTGCCGTTTTTGTCGCTGCATCTGCTGCAGCATTTGCAACTTCACCAGACACCTTATTCTTAATAGCATCAGCAGTTGCTTCCATGGCTTTTGGGGCACTTGACAATCCTGCAAATGGACTAAAATCACTGAATAACATTCCAGCAATTAAAAGTTGATTTATTAGTTTAGTGCTTTCACTGGTAGCATTATCTAAAGCTGAGATTGCTTTTTCACCACCTACCTTTCCTACAATTTTTCTTGCATGATCATATGCTTGATATCCATAATCAACAAAAGTAATCAATCCATTTAATATGTTTCCAGCAGTATTGAGAATAAAATTTCCAACTTTTAAAGCAGTAGTTGCAAATTGTATGAGTTGTGGAAGATATTTTAATAATCTTAAAGCAACAAATCCAAGTAAAACATTAACTATAAAAGTTTTGAGAGTATCTAAAAACCCAAGTCTTTTACCCACCACACTCTTAATACCTGTTCCTAAAGAACGTAGAGGTCTTTCTAATACTTTTTCATAATCAATAAATCTTTCTCTTTCTGCATTAGACTGATTTAAAGTAATTCTTTTTTTCTGAACATTCAGAGTAGATTTAAGTAGTTTCTCCTTACTAATAAACTGCTTCTTAATAGATTGTAAGGTTCCTGTTAAGGGAGAAATCATTTTTGCCATTATTTAATATTCAACTGATTTGCAGTTTTCCTATTATCTTTACCTGGAGGTATTTTTGGCACTTGTTTTTTTGGTTTTGGGCGCTTGCCACCTCTTGCACCACCCATTCCACCACCTGCAGGATTATATACCTTTGGTGCTGGTTTTGGTGTTGGAGTTATTTGTTTTCCTTTTACTGGAGTTGCTCCAAGTTTTGCTTTTCTTGCTTTTTGTGCTTTATCGGCTGCAGCAAAATTAGCATAATACTTACCATCAGATGAGGAGTAGTATCTACCAATAGATTCTGCACCTGCTTGTTTCATTTTCAATGTTGCTGCTGCGTCTGCTGCTTTATTTTTATCAATATCTTTTTGAGATCCAAACATTGAGGTAAACCCTCTTCCTATTTGCCCCAGAAGTCCACCTCTCTTCTTAAAATCTTCACGTCTTGCTTCAGCTTCTGCTTCAAATCTAACTCCTCTTGATGACCTAGTTGCACCAGCTCTACTTAACTTATCAAGTCTTTGTTGAGATGCAAGAGAAGTCATTCTAGATTTTTTTGCAGCCATCGCATCATTGTAACTTCCATATGTTTTTTGATCTGATGAAGAATAATACTTTCCTTTTGATGCAGCATAATCAGTTCTTGCCTGCATTCTTGGACCACCAAAAGTTCCTCCAGGTTTAAACAAATTCATTGGATTGTATGGATTCATACTAGATTGTCCCTGTGCCTCTGCAAAAGCAGCATCACGAGCACCTGCAAATCTAGATTGATATGGAGTATATCCTGTCCCTGCTGCTGGTGTGGCAGTTGTTCCCTGTTTTGCCAGATAATCTTTTTTAAACTGTGAGTAATTTAAATCTCCAAAAGCAGCTTTTTCATAAAGAGGATGAGTTGGATCACTAAATGCTCTATTCCATTCTTTTCTTATTTGTGCATCTCCCATTCTTCTTTGCTGCGCTTTTTGTATAATTTTCTTTCTTTCTGCGTCATCTTTAGCAATTCTTCTTTGTTGCTCTGGAGTTAGTTTTCCACTACCAATTCCGGTTGATGCACTAACAGATTCAACAAGACCTTGAGCACTTGAGGCAGCACTATTAGACATTTTTTTAATGTCTATCTGTGGAAGAGTACTCATTCCACTTATAGAAGGTGTAGATGTAGGTCTTTTTGTTGGGGGGTTATTTTTGTGATATTCACTACCAGTTTTTATCGGAGGGAGATTTACTTTTTCGTCTGGTGTTGCGTTGGCTAATGCTCTCCTTCTTGCACTTTCCCTATCATAAGCGCCTGCACCATGCACTGCATCATATTTTCTTCTGCGATCATCAACGCCACCATATGTTCTTGACTCGCTCCCAACCTGAACTGACTGCTCTCGTGCAAAGTTTCTTGTGTCCCTATCACTGATCATCCCACCACCAGCAGCATAAATTCTTTTCTGAACAATTTTTGGTTTATTAGTTCCTCCACCTGCGGCATTCATTGCCTCTAAAGTATTAACACCAAACTTCTGAACAGCACCACGAGACATCACAAACTCGCCGTCTGTCAGCATCGCAGGGACTTTATCAATACCTTTTGGTCCAGATACGACTCCAGGGATACTATTCAATATTCCTGCAAATCCACCAGACCCAAAAAGCTGTGCAAAGATACCTAGTTTGGAATCAACTTGCCCACCAGAGGCAGCAAGCATCGTCTTAAAATCAATAAGACCCCCACCAAATGCTTCTGCAGTTGGTAAGGTTGCTGGTTCTGGTACTGATACTTGTGGAGCATCCTCTCCACCCATCATACTCTTTGCTGCTAAAACACCACCACCAGTAATAAGAGCCCCGACTCCCAATCTTACAGCAAGACCTTTAAATCCTCCTCCACCACCAAGACCAGATAATAATGCTCCTGCTTTTTTAAACTTAAGCGCAGATGCTATAGCACCTGCAAGTTTGACTGCTATTCCACCAAGACCTGTAATTACTCTTAGACCAATACCAGCAAGATTTCTTACAACTCTACCAAATCCTGTGCCAAAAAGTATGTAACCAGCAACAAGAGATGGCCACCAGTCTTTTAAAAATCTAGCAATAGATCTTATTTTACCTTGATTTTCTTCTTTAGAAAACCAATCTATCAAATTTAATATTGCTTTTCCTATAAATAAAGTAACAAAAAATTGTATAATCTGATCAAGAATACTTTTTACAGGTGCAACAACTGCTTGAGCAACATTTTTAACTGCTACAAAACTATTTTCTAATCCAAGTTCTATTTTTTTTCTTCTAGCGTTTTCTTGATTCTTTTTTTCTTGATTTGCTTCTGCAGTAACCTGATAATTTTGTTGAGTAAGAAGTTGAGTAATTTTTGCAAGAGACTTTGAAATGTCTTGAAGAGCAGCAGTATCCGCAGGAGCAGCAACCAATTGTTGCTGGGGTTGAACCACAGCAGATTGAACTGTTTTGGTGCTTCCCATCAATTTCTGTGGATTTGCTGCTACCATTTTCTTTTACATTAGAAATTAGATTTTTGTTGTTGCTGTTTTAGTTGTTCCTCTTCAAGGTGTTGTTGTAATAAACCAACGTAAATATCCCTTTCCCAAGGAATCATATTTTCAATTTCCCATAATGAATATTTATGGTACTGCATCAAAGAAAAATTAAGTCTAAAGTAATTCTCAAGGTCCATATGGACCATTCCTATGCGAAAAAACTTGCTAACCCTTCTAAAACAACTTCACTTTCCACTCCTGTCTTTGGATTTTTAATTTTTATCTTATGCGAAAGTTTAGGCATCGTCTCAAAGAACTTCTCAATATCCTTAAATTGAGATGAGTTCATTGATTCTAAAAATTCAGTAACTTCTTTTTTGGTAACATCAGAAGTAGACCAAACTTCATCTTCAGTATAAATCTTATCAATACAGGATGCAATAAGATCAAAAGATTGATCCATAGCATTTTGATTATTAAAATCAAAATTATTTTTAATAAACTGCTCAAGTGATGGATATTTCATTTCCATCATAATTGTTGGATCTACTTTAATTTTATTAGTGTGATCTTCACTTTTTTGCACTTTAATATCATCAAGATTAATACTTACAGAGACATTGGTTTCATTATCGTCTGGACAAATAATATTAACGTCTACTTCTTCACCAACAGACTTACCACGAATATTAAGAAACAAGAATTCAATATCAAAAGTAGGTAAATTTTCTACTTTAATATCTTTGGTAAGAATGCAGTTTTTGATGACTGTTTTGATTGCATTTGTGATTTGTTTTGTATCTTCACTCTCCAATGCAATAACTAAAAGTTTTTCTTCTTTAACAAGAAAAGGTCTATATTTGATTGATTGTTCTGTAGAGGGCAACTCAAGTTCATAAGTTGGTGTTGAAATTTTTGGGAGTCCCATAATGTCCTATAATGAATTTCAGGTATGGTTATTTATGAGGTCTTTGGGGAAGATTAAAATAGAGTAAAGTTTGATGCTTGCGAAGCACCAGCACTATCAAAAGGAACTCCACCAGGAGTAATATTTCCAGTAACACTACTTAAATTTACATTAGGGTTAAATGCTTGATTATTAATCTGTGCGAGTTGCTGTGGTGTTGCATTAAAATTGGAGGAAGGTGCGAGTTGCTGTGGTGTTGCATTAAAATTGGAGGAAGATGGATCCCCAGTTGCTGCCTGAGGAGATGCAGGACCAGCAGCAGTTGCTCTATCTATAAAATATCTAACATAAGAAAATGAAACCGTACATTTTAATAATGAAGATGCATCATAAGAAACAGACATTGAGTTAACAGCGATTGGGAAAACATCTACAAATTTATAAGTCATTTGACCAGCTTTTGTTCCTTCAACATTACCAATACTACTTCTCTCAAATTTAGTTACTTTAAGTCCTTGATTGCAAATATAATTTTTGGGGTAATTCATCCTATAAAAATATTCACTATTTTCAGTTCCGGGCCGTCCTGCGTCTGAAGCAATTGATTCTCCTGCAATATATTTTATCCAAGTTTCAAAATATCTAATTGGCAGATAATTTTCAGCATCAACATAAAAAGTTAAGTCAATACGATCATCAAATTGTCTCCTATATGCATGTTTGTGAGTAGCTCCGTGGAAGTCTCCGGTAATACTATGAGTTGCAAGTTGAGACCCTGGAAGTATTGCTTCAGAACAAAGAAGATTTAATTTGTCTTCGTCATATCTGACTCCATTTTGAGATAAATATTGCGGAGTCAAACCTGTAGGGTTTGGAATAGTGACCTCAAAATGAGATGTAAGTGCAGGATGAAGTAAGTTTGCTTTAATGTGTGCTATGTTCCTTTCGGTAGGCATTTATAAATACTTTTTGATCTTATATATTATGTAGTGGGGATAATGGGAGAAAGTTTAAAGACCACCTACAAACCATCATATCCTCAAAAATATATTGGTAATCCTAATAATATTATTTGTAGAAGTAGTTGGGAAAGAAAATTTTGTTATTGGTGCGATCTAAATGAAAATATAATTGCGTGGGGCAGCGAAGAAATTCGTATCAAATATTACGACCCAGTAAAACAAAAAGTAAGAACATACTTTCCAGATTTTATTATCAAAGTGAAAGAGCAATCTGGGGAGATTAAAAAATATATTATAGAAATCAAACCACAAAAGCAAACAATGGAACCAAAACCAAGATCAAGAGCAACTAAATCATATCTCTACGAGGTTTATACATATGCAACCAATCAAGCAAAGTGGCGAGCAGCAGAGGAATTTTGCAAAGATAATATGATTGGATTTAAAATCATCACAGAAAAAGATCTATTCTAATGGCAGAAGGTTTCGGACAGTATGTTGGTATTCCTCCAAGAATGAGAGAGTTAAAAAAAAGAATTGACAAAGAAGGAGCAAAAGATCCAGAAGACTTAATGTTGATTATTACAGATGTATTAAAGGAAGAAGTATTGTATCCAGAACCAGGAAAGTTTTATACATTCATTTATAATCCAAAGACACCAAATATTGAGTATGACCAACATCCTTTGATTGCTTGTACATCATTAGAGAAGTGGGGATTTAAAGCAATCAATTTTCATTGGAGACAAGGAAGACAATATACCTGGGAAGAAGTTGCAGGAAAACTTCACGTTATAAAGTATGATGAACTTGATGAGATGCTTTCTATACCTTATGCAAAGTTCCGTCTAAATAAATAAAAAACCGTGTCTAATGGCTACTACGACTAGTGGTATTAATAAAGTAGGAAATAATTTCTATAACACATCAGTCACTACGAACGCTGATGGGTCTTTAAAGGCAACTACATTCAGAACTGATTCTCAGGGAAATAATGGAGTACCAGTATCAACCGTTAATACGACAAGTGCTGGGGTGTCAACTCGTACACCTGAACCTGGTGCAACAGCGGCAGAAACGGCAGCATTCAACAACCCAAACTCTCCAGAAAGACAGGCATATACACAACAAGTTCAATCGCAAAATCCATATGGTGCAAATCCAACTGCAGAACAACAAAAAGCAATAAATACTGCTGCGGGAACACCAAACAAAGCAACTAATAGTCCAAATCCACCTAGTCAAGCAGCAGCTCCACCAACACCCGAACAATCAGCAGCGGCTGCTGCTGCTGCTGCGGAAGCCGATAGTTTTAAAGCGGGAACAAGAAAAAAATATGAGAATTTAAGATATCCAGAAAACTTGTCGCTAGAAACTCAAGATGTAATTAAGTTCACTATTTTACAATACAAACCATCCCTAGCAGGAAAAAACGCAACACAAACAGGTAGAATTGTAGATCTTAATGGTATAGTAGCAGGTACTACAGTACTTGGTTCAATTACTCTACCCATTCCCGCTGGAATTAGTGATGGCAATACTGTAGGTTGGGCAATGGATGATTCACTGAATGATCTACAAGAGGCCGCAGCCCAGGGCGCAAATATATTTCTGAGTGGGGGAAGTGCAGAAGAAGCGTCTCAACCGGCGATGGACAAACTAAAAGGACCAGAATTAAAAGATACAGTGAGAGGAATTATTACAGGGATGGCAGCGCAAAACCAAAATGTTGCAAAAAGAACGCTAGGTGCTACTCCGAATAACAATCAAGAACTTCTCTTTGGTAGTGCAGGTTTAAGAAATTTTACATTTGGATTTTCATTTTATCCAAGGAGTGAACCAGAAGCAATAATAGTAAGAAAAATCATTCGCACATTTAAACAATCAATGTCAGTAAAACGAAGTGAAACTTCTTTACTTTTAAAATCACCACATACTTTTGCTATTCAGTATATGACCACAGGAAAAAAACAACATCCTTACTTAAATAGATTTAAGGAATGTGCTCTAACTTCTTGTAGTGTTGATTACACTCCTGATGGAACATATATGACTTATGGTGGATCTGAAAAATCAATGACTGCTTACAAAATGACATTACAGTTCGGGGAACTTGAGCCACTCTTTGATGATGAGTATGGTGAATCCGACTACAATAATGTAGGTTTCTAAAATGTCAAATTACTTCAGTTACATTCCAGATTTAGATTATGTGAGCAGACTTCCTGATTCTAAAATAGGAGATTATATTCGTGTTAAAAATTTATTCAAAAAAGGAAAACTCAGAGAAGATATTTTTCAGAATTTATCGTTCTTTGAGAAGTATAAGATTATAGGTAATGATCGTCCTGATAATGTTGCATTTAAAGTTTATGGAGACTCAAAATTAGATTGGGTTATTCTGTTATCAAATAATATTCTCAATATTCAATCAGAATGGCCATTACCTCAAACAGATTTTGATAGATTTTTATTAGATAAGTATGGTGATTATAATACTCTTTATAATGGTATTCATCACTACGAGACAGAAGAAGTTAAAAATAGCCAAGGGGTTACAATAGTTCCTGCCAGACTTCAAGTAGATGCTTCTTATTCTGTGAGTTATTATGATTTCTTTATAGAACAACAGATTACTACAGGAAATATTTCAGTTCCAATCACAAACTATGAATATGAAGAAAAAGTAGATAATGATAAAAGAAATATTTTCTTACTTAAAAGTACTTATCTTGGCATTATTATAAATGATATGCCAGAAATTATGGAATATAGAGAAGGTGCCACTCAGTATGTGAGCAGCACCTTAAAAAGAGGAAATAATATCAAACTTTATAGTTGATTATTCTGCCAAACGGGAAAAATATGCGA
>Ga0194117_10004835_pt1 | contig 12589 bp, 7 predicted proteins | sample TA2MahsurfametaG_FD_160579 | JGI IMG/M metagenome (GOLD analysis project Ga0194117, IMG submission 160579) | Freshwater microbial communities from Lake Tanganyika, Tanzania - TA2015009 Mahale N1 surface | ecosystem: Environmental > Aquatic > Freshwater > Lake | place: Tanzania: Lake Tanganyika...
AAGACGCATTCAACTACAGATCTAGGATCAAAATGAAGAAGGAAGGGAAGGTGAGGTTTGATAACTTGATTTGAAATATATTTTTGAACAAAAATATAGGTAAATAAAAATAAATATTTTTTTTTTTGTAATTAGATCTCAAACAAAGGATAGTTCGAAGATCTCTCATATTCTTGAGACCTGAATTTAAATAACTTTTTGATCATTAAGATAGGATCGATCTTATTCAAAAGGTTTTATTAGGAGTTATAATAAATCATAAATGTCAACAAGCACAAACAAATCGAAAAGCTTCTTATTAGAATTTACTTTCGGAGGTTTGGCTGCACTTGTTTCTAAAACTGTAGCTTCGCCTATTTAAGTAATCAAACTTAGATTGCAAGTACAGTATGCTCTTATCGAAAAAGGACTTATCACACATCCATATCAAGGAATTATCGATTGCTTCCAAAGACTATACATAGAAAATGGAATCTCAGCTTACTTCAAAGGTAATGGAACGAATGCATTGAGATTTTTCTTAACTCACTCTCTCAATTTTTCATTTAGAGATTTCTTTAGAAATATCTACAGTTAGTATTCTGGAATCAATAAATAAAAACTATCATTTTGGGCGAATTTGGGTGCTGGTGGCTTAGCTGGAGCTTCAACACAACTCGTTGTTTATCCTTTAGATTATGCTCGAACTAGACTTTCAAACCAAGTAGGCAAAAATACTCCTGATTCTTTTAATGGTTTGGCTGACTGCTTAATGAAAACTTATAAAAATGATGGCGTTTTAGGGTTGTATAGAGGATTCACAGTTTCATGCCTATGTATGATTATATATAGAGGTTTAAATTTTGGAATCTATGACTCTCTTAGACCCTTACTTCCAAGAGAAAAACAATAAAATATGATCTACACCTTTTCACTAGGATATTTTGCAACAATTTTGGCAGGAGCCTTTTCTTATCCTCTTGATACAGTCCGTAGAAGATTAATGATGACATCAGGTTCTTCATAAAAATTCGCAAAGAATTCAGATTGTATAAAGAAAATCAAGAGCGAAGGTGGTTACAGAGCTTTCTTCAGGGGAACAGTTGCAAATATTTTGGGAGGTATTACAGGCGCTGTAGTTTTTTCAGTTTACGATAAAATGAAGGTCGAGTACACAAAGAAATACATGAATTATTGATGTTTGATAATTAATTATTTTTAGTTAAGTGAGTTTATTTTATTTTAATGATGATTATTGAGTGAATAACGAATAATTTTTAGATGTAATTAAGTTAATTATAAGGTATAATTCAAGAGTGTAACAATATAGTTACTAAAAATGAGAGACTCGATGCTGAAGAGTAAAAATTGGATAGATAAACAAAATTGTTTGGCAAAGAAATTAGGCAAAGAAGAATTGAACTTACTAAACTTAAATATGAGGTGAAGCGTAATGTCAAACTACAAAGATAAAGCAAATAAGAGTAGGAAAGTAATTAAACACTTCGAAGATAGTTAAAAGATAGTATCGCAATCAAGAATAAGGAATTGTAATCTTACAAAAAAATATCAACTATTATTGAGAATATACAGAGACAAATCGATACTATTGACAAGAAAATTAATGATGGTCAAAATTAAATAGAAAAACATGTAAAATAAGATGAGTTGATTGTTCGTCATAATCAGAGATAAGTTACGTATTTGAAACTCAAAAAATAACTATAACAACAATCTGCTTCCAATCTTAAACACAATTAAGATCTTTCGATGGATTCAAGAGAAAGATTGAAGAATATTCGTCCTGTGAATGACTTGATTGGAAAAATCAACCTTAAATATCAAAAGCTATGTGAAAAAATATAGGTGCAAAGAGAAATAATAAACGAAATTTACAAATCTGAGATGATTGGTAAATAAAGCAATACTTAAGTTGTAAAATCAAAAACATAAATGGATACATTAGAATAAAATGCTGATTTCCACTTCAAAAAAACATAGTAACTCAATCCTTTTTAAAAGGTTGAGATTACGAATATTTTTATGAGATAAGAGTATTAAAAGGAGTAAGAGGATCATAAAATGGGTCGAATTGTAAGACAAAACATGATGAATAAATACAATATAGGGCGTATAGTCAACAACCGATTTAGGTTTAAGTATAATCTAACTGAGGTTACTAAAATAAGTAACAGTGCTTTGATCGGCCAATCTTTTTAAAGTAATGGAAAATTTGACTATTCGAACTATAATTCAAGATTGAAAAAACTAGAGGCTAGTAAGCGAGTCAGGACAAGATAGACCTAAATGCGAAGGCATTCTCAACAATACAGAAACATCCTCCTCAGCTAATCATAAGATAAAAATGAAATCGAACCCCTCTCTTCTGATAGCATTTTAGATGTATACAACGAGCTTAAGAAAACTCGAGCAAACAAGAACAAGATAGGTAATATTGAGATCATCAAAGTGATGAAATACAATCAAAAGAAAAAAAGGTTATCAAGTGAAAGAGGTGGGGGTTTATAGATTTGTGATTAATATTGAAGTAATATTTATATCAATTATCAGAAAAGAAGTAGATGGAGGGGAATATAAAAATAATTGATAAGATGTTAGACGAGTATGGAGTTGAGGCTTCCAAATAGGCCAAAGAAGCACTGATCAATTTTTCAGTACTTTTTGGAGAGAAATTTGTCAGAAAATGTGTAGAGGGAAAATCATTTTCCAAGAAATTATCAAACGAATAAATCCGCCACGCTTATGAACTATCTAAAGGTTTACGTACAGTAGAATACGAGAGTGAGTTAGAGGAAAGAAAAAAAGAGGCAATATCAAAAATAAATGCAACAAAGCTCATCAAATAGTAGTAAGATGAAGAGCAGGGCTAGAATACAGCGAGATCAGTAATGACAGTGAACTTCTACCATACTGACATCTACCATATGTCAATTGGCAAAGAGCACCAGTTGACTTACTAAAACAAAGCCCATAACTAGTGATTTATAAATATCATAGTGAGCGAGCCGAATTGCATATTCAAATATAAGAAGTAATGAGCATAATAAATAAAAGTAGGAAATCACTAATTTTCTATATTTATAAAACGAATGTCCCGACAGAGTATTATTGGTATTTTATGCTATGGATGGAATAGTCAAATAGCATACAACTCTCTCCCATATAATTATAGCTTTTGAATAGCTTAAAATAAGGTTATGAAGTTTATAAAATGTATTGATAGAACAAATAAAGAAATCACTCTTAATCATTATCCTATTCGAATATGGCCTCCTGCATTCTCTATTAGAGTTATGACAGATTTTGTTCACCGTGTTTTATTTTGAGGTGGATTTTCAGAGTTTAGGGATCTTTGTATGTGCGCCCGCAATGATGACATACCTATCTTTACCGCTCAGAGGTCTTTTGGTGTTTCTGCTTGGTTTTGGTGACGGGTTGCACTTCTCTCTCCCATTCTTGGAATAGACTCTTAATAGGACCAAAAAAATACATCAATTTTTTCCAACCTCTTGGAAAATATTTACAAACTTTATTTGAACTGCGCTACATTTTGCCTGCCTATCTCGTTGAGGAGGAATGTTTTCCAGAATTTGTCGTAATAATTAACATTGGCATTATATTTACCACAATCGGGGTTGTCTAAATTGAAATGTTCACATAGGTAAGATTTGTTATTAGACTTTAGTTTTTGAATACGCTCTAGCACTTGAGCTTATATTTTGGTTATCCTGTCATATAATTGAGTTTGTTATTCATTTGGGGCCTCTCCTTTTTTTAGGATCTTTTTCTTCATCATCTAGAATAACTTATTATATAGAATATTCTGTATATATTGCATTTCTATAGAACTTTTAGGTTGAATTCGCTTGAATTTGATGAAGGGTATGGTGTGGTAGTAATGATCAAGGTGTTACTTTTAATCGTTATGGTATTTATATCTTATTCAAGCTGGTAAGATCAGTCAAATCTAAATCATCATAGTTATCTTCCATAACTTTTAACTACTAGCTTTTAAAAAAACAAATTTATTTGTTTTTTTATTTGACTCTCTTATGCATTATCTGTCATTATCTTAGTATTTTATGACTGAATTCGGAGAGACAATTTGAATTTTTATAGTCTTCAAAATCAAAATATGTACAAATTGTTTTAAAATATCATACTCTTTTACTATGTCCTCCCTACCTTTGATTTTAAGAATTGAACATCTCCCAAAGTAAAGCTGTTTTTCCAATCGGCGACAAATGAGCAAAAAATTTCATCATTTTGACTCTATTATTATCGCAGTAGTTGATGAAGTCAGAACTCGCCTTAATTTGCTTCCTCGTACTTTACTTCAAATTTCTATACTAAGCCTTTTGCAACTAAATTCTCTTCTTTACATTTTCAGGTTTTTATATGTCCATTTGATATAAATTATAGCTGAAATTAGTAATACTCTAGTATCATAAACATCATTACTTTATTTTTCCAATTCCTTTAAGAGCTCTAAATCTAAAACAAAAATAAAGAGAGGCTATCAAACTAAACAAAGAAATAAGGATAAATGCAGTTGGAAGTAAGTAGTTTTTACCGCCAATCAAACTCAAGGTAGTTAGAACAAATGATCTTGTTCCTTCCCATCCTGCAGAATTGTAGTTATTATTTATCTTCATCGTATACATTCCTTTTGGCAAATCTTGAGTTATTTTGCCCCAAGGTTTTTTGAAATTTGGTAGCCCTGATGTTCTCATCCAGACTATAAAGTGTTAATTCTAAGGGTCTATCCATTGTGTATTGCTACTATCTGGAGCTCGCTGAAATTTTGCTCCTTTATCTCCATCCCATGAAATACCTGTTTAATTAACATTAATTCGATTATTGCTAGAATCATAAAGTTAAAAAGTGTCATTGAAAAAGGTATAAGCTAAATTACTTTAAAAGTACCTACTGCTCCGCATGGACTGGCGATATCTTCAGGTTTTAAGCTAGTTCCTCCCCAACTTTTAGTTACGTTCATATCTGCGTTAGTTATATAAGGAAAGCAAGATTGTGCCTAAAAATTAGAAATAACACGTCCTCCAAGTTGGAAATAATTCTTACTTTGTATATACCGTCTTATGTTTTGATAGAAATTTCCTGAATAAAAGCAAGAATACCAAGCTGATACATAAGGTAAATGGGTTGTTTCATAGTTTCATCGATTGTGAAATTAATTGTACAACCAGTTGAGATGTTACATTTGGACTTTAAAGGTTAATAGTATTGGTAGGATACTTCTTGAACTTTACCAACTTCGACATAAAAGAAAATTCCAAGGCCTAAGAAGACCAAAAATACTAAGAAAAAGCAAACAATTGTGCGAGTGTATGTAACAGTCTAAATTTCACGATTCGAAAACAGAAAGTTTATGAATTTATTTTTAACTTTGATGGGAATATTCAACTCGTCATATGCCTACCTGTTGCTCATCATCAATGCCAGAGACATTTTCGATTTATTATTATTAATGTTTAAATTTAATAAATCAAAGAAGCTTAACACTATTAAAGCGATTTTTTCAGATAAATTTATCATAGACGATTGTTTTAAATTTTTGAGCTGTTGGATCCCATTTTGTTACCAATTGAGAACTTACCAAAAATGCTTTGGATTCGTTACCATCCCCTTTAAGGTAAGAAATGTTGAGTTATGAAGCTTTGGAGCTGACTATCTCACATTAGAGATTTTCTTCGTTGAGAATGATGTTCACAGATTCGGAAGTATCTACTGAAATACTTGGAGTTCTTTCTTTGACGTAGATCCTGACATTTTTACAGTTTACAAGTTCTATTCCTGAAACACAACTTTTCATTTCAATGACAATGTCATTGCACTTGCTTACTGCCATTGATTTGAATTTTGATTCAACTTTAAGGTGGACTCCAGTTGAATTTTCAAAGAAGATTCCATGTTTCATTTGAATTTCTTCAGCTTTTAGTTCTTTTAGTTCTATTACTTCATTTTAGAAATTAGTTATAGTTAAGTTTTGGCCAAACATTTCTTTCTTCTTTGGTTTCTTGACTGGCGCAACAGGACCAACTGGAGCTTGAGCTAAATTTTGATAAAAATACGCTTAGGAGTCTACTTGGGTGTTTATACAGCAGTATGAGAACCACTGTTTCCATTATTTTAAGTTAACAAACTCCATTTATCTTCACCATGAAAATTGAAAGTAATTCCCATAGCATAGTCAGGCATTACGAATTTCTAAAGACTTCTAATTGCACTTTGGAACATTTTATACCACTAGTTATGGTCTAAGTTTTTCTTTCTTTGGAATCTCAAGGCCCAAAAATCAGCAGACTATATAGATCCCTTAAGAAGAAATTAAGGAGCAGGCTATCTAGATTCATATTTACCACAAAAACCCAGCAAGTTGTCTGTAGAATCTCTCTGAAAGTCTTGCAATGTTCAATAAATTATGTGTTTTTCTTTTAAATTTAGTCAATATCTTTAACCAAATCTGTTATTTTTTTCTTCAGCTTTTCTTCTTGTTAGGGGGAGTATTTTTTGCATGTTTTACTAAACCCTAGGATTGCCTTCATTGTTTTGGCAGCTGTTATGTAGATTTAAGTCTAATTTTTCTCATATGTACCAATCTAGTTAATTACGGGGAGGTTGCTTTGGCTTTCTCCAAGCATTTAGCAAGATTTGCATCAAACTCAGGTATGCTGGCTTCTTTAGGGCCTGAAGGCTTGGCGGAAGTGGGTCCAAGTAAACCTTGTAGTTTAGCAATCACCTCAGAAATAACTGCACTAGAATTCGTATCCATGATAATTATATATTCTGATAATTTAATTAATGAATAACCTTTCAAACAAAACATTGATATTCTATTACTTTCAGGTACTTCTTTCAAATAGTTAGCTTTAAAATAGTAAGGAACTGAATGTGACTTCAATTCCGACTTCTAATCAACCAGTATTTAACAACATAATTTAGATCACTATCAGAGATGCGATTGCGGCATTACCTATAGATCTTAGCCAAGGCCAGTATCACTTCAGATTCAAAAATTAGCTCATCTAAGGTGATGAAAAAGTGTAATTTTGATATGAGGTAGATTGGGATGGATCGATATCAATAACCTTGGAGCTAAAGTTCCGCAAGTAAATGGATCGATTTACATAAAAATCTTAAAGACAAAGGAAGCCAATCAAAGTAAGTTGTTCCACATCGAAAAATTGAAAAAAGCTGAGATCATCAAATCACATTCATATTCGAATAATCATGCACATCAACATGTACATAGTGCTCCTAAGCCCTTCAACGGAGAGGAAAACTCAACTAAAGTATCCCCAACCATTAATGGTCAAAATGGCAACAGCAGAGATAACAACAAAAACCCAGCTTCTCCACAATCTACATCAAATATTCATCCAAAAAGTCCGACAATTGTAAAAGAACCAGCAAAGCCAACCAAACAACTTGAAAAGCCACAAGTTCAAAAGGTAATTCCTGTTGAAAGTTTCATTGATTTTTAAATGCCCAAAGAATCTCCAATAACACAAGTATCTGTCAAAGCTACAACTGATCAGAAACTTGAAATTTTCAGGAATCAATTCAATGAAGAATAATAGAAAAAAGAAAAGGAAAGAGTAGCTAGTTTGTAATTTTAATAACAACTCAAAGTAATATACTTTTAATATAGAAATGGGGTTATACAGATGGTAAAAAGATTAATAATACAACTACTCTACTTGCAACTTTACATGAGATTTGGCCTTAATGGCAACCAGTTTCATTGACAGATATGCTTAAACCTGAGCAAGTTACTGTGTTGTTCAAAAAAGCTGTGATAAAAGTACACCCTGATAAAAATCGCAAGAGACATTTTAAAGAACAATATCTTTCTAAGAGAATCTTCGAGTTGCTAAACTAATCAAGAAAACAATGATGTCCTAAATCTAGACATATTTTATTTTATCATCTAATAACTTTATAAAGTATTAATTAACAATGTCTAGAAGAGAAGTAAGCTCTTTAATTGACGAGATCGCCAAAAACTAAAAATTCATAAATGAAGTAAGGAAATGTGTGAACTAACTCAAGTAATAAGAACAGGACAAAGGTGAGTTACCAACTTTTGCTTTTTAAAAAGCTGCAAAATATCCCTGGTCTCTTATAGATAATAATTTACCTATAGAGGGCCAGAAGATGATCGAGTAGATAACGGAAATGATGGCAAATTTGATCGACAACAACTTGCATCATATCCTTAATAAAGAGTTTTTGAATATAAGTAACGAAATACTTACGATAAGAGATTAGATAAATGAGTTTGTTCAGGATCAAGATAAAAAGATAATAAAGATGAAGGACTAATTCAACTAAAATTTATAAACATTTAGAAAGAAAATGGTTATTCAGCAGAATTCAAGTAACAATGGTAAATAACCTTTACAATTTTCAAGAACAAGAGTCAATGCTACTTTAAATTCTACCAACTCATCACGATATTCTCAGGCAGAGTCAAAAGAAAGCAGAAGTTAAATCGACGCTATTAAAAAAGATATATAGACTATAAAAATTTAACTTCAGAAACTTGAAGCTTCGAGTTTAATGAGTGAAAAATTGATTTATCTAGAATAAAAAATCCAAAACTAAATGTAAAACAATTATGATTTAGAGTCAACCTGAGAGTTAAAATCTAAGGATCAAAAGCAAAAACTGATAAATCTATCTTTGATTTGACTCAAAAAGTTAGCTAAAACAGCAGCAAAGATTTTATAGCAACTGAAGTGAAACGTGCAGTAAAGAGTCATATAAAAGTTTACTTATAATAAATAACAATATGTAAATAGGATAGGATGCGCCTCCATGATCTAATAACCAAAACTGATAAAGGATTGCAAGACTATTTCGCTAATCAGATGAAGCCTGTGTGGATGTTACTACAAGGTTTGAAGAGACGTCAGTAAAAATTCTAAAACTAATTCAATATAACTAACTAGTCTTTTAATTTAGAATGATATGTATTTCAGTTTAGATTTCAAGCGCAAATCACTTCCTTACTTAAAGTATATCTTTCTTCGTTCTGTTTTAACAGTTATTAAATATTTCCGAAAATTCTCTTGAAACTTTAACGATCCAAAGAGGCCAACCTGACCTTTGACAAAGCTTTAACACTTGCTTGCCTGTCAACATCATGAATCAAAGCGAGTTCTCCGAAATAATCACCATCTTTGTAATGGTAAACCACTCTTGGTAAATCACTTGTATTTTCGATTTTTTATGCAACTAATTGTCCTTGAAGCACAATATAAAATTTATTTCCATGTTATCCTTGCTTCATTATATATTGGTTCTCTTCATATTTTTCTTCTTTAAGGATATCCATTAGATTTTACCTATATAAACATAGTGTTACTTTTGGAAAGGCTAGACTAAGTTGAATATTTCAATTGAGTTTAACACTTTTTTGTAGAGTTATCTTTTCTTGGAAGTTGCCTACTTAACTACTTGACTAAATAATACTCTATCCAAAATATAAGTTTTTCCTGGGTTTTTACATACAATAGTTGCAGCTCTAGGAGCATTATACATAAGCGAAAGCTATCCAAAAGCTTCACCTTGTCTATAAGATTTGAGATGAATTTAATCTCCATTTATGAGCTTAGAGCATTCGAATTAACCACTTTATACAATAAACAAATGATCTCCTGTATCACCTTCTTTGATAACACTTTAACCACTCTCAAAATTCTTTTAGCTCATCGAGTTTATGATTATCTATTAATCTTTCCAATCTATATTTCGAAAAAGAATTGAGTTCCTTATAAGAGATTTGATGAGACATTTAGTCTATTCACTCTTTGGTATTTTTGTATGAATTAAAGATTGTTTCTTATTGAAGCTACCAAAAACCTCCTCAGAAATGGCAATTCTACTCTTGGACTTACCTTGGAGCTTCTTCTTTTGTATTTTGGCTTCAATTTCAGCTATCTTCTATTTTTCCTATTCTTCCTCAGAATCAGAATCTTCTTTCTTTTTTTGTTTAGTAGCATAGTCTTTAAGCCAAGAGATAGCAAACTCTACAGGATTTTGTGGTCTACTTTTTACAATGTTGTAGACAAGTGGTTCAATAAATACATTAACTTGTGAGCTGATATACTATTTAATCTCAACCTTCTTTTCCTCCATTATAGAATTATGGAAAATTAAAATCACATGGAATTTCAATCTCAATATTTTAGCTATGATCGGAATAAGAAGTCATTATTAATTATCATACAAAATTCGACTGAATCTTCTACTAAAAAAAGATTTCAACTTATCTACTTATCCTCGATTATCTTGATGTTGAATAAAGATCAGACAAACATTTATCTGGAGCTGATTTGAGCTAGCTTGTCCTCCTGTATGAAGAGACAGTTGTGGCTGGTATTTCTAAAGAAGTAACGCGTTCTTGTGCTTCATTAATTTGAGTCTGTAAGGCCATTTAGATTTAAATATTCTTCTGCGCATCATTTTTGACAGGTGCTTATGTTACTAATGATTCTTTTGTTTTCTATTATTTTTTCATTTTTCTGCTCTTGCATTTTAGAACCACAGCAACTACAATAATTACAGTTGCCACAACTACACATATAGCTATTTATATTGTTAAAGAATAGGGATTCTTTTTGGTGACACAATCTCCTTTATGAAATGTTAGATACGAATCGTAGTCGGGCATTGACCAAGCTGATTGCAAAAGTTGTAAATACAAACTGGTTGCATGCAATGTGAATTCATACGTTTGTATTAGAATTAGGTATTATTACATAATAAAACCAAATGATGTCACAAAATAAGGCTTATCAAAAATTTGTTACGTTTTTGTTGACTTTTGCTTTAAATTTATGCTAAGGTGTAAATAGTCTTTATACTCATCATATTATCGGATAAACAGAATGAACTAAGATTATTTTTAGAATATTAAGATTTCTTATACAGCGTTTCCTAAAGTAAAATGTTCTATTCACCACTTGATACTTTTTTTTTGTAAACAATAAAGCCTGCAGATAATCATTTCATTTTAAATGTCAAGTATTTCTTTCTCAACTCTACAGATTCTGCTCCTTTCCATCTTTTCAACAATTAAGGGTTTTTATTTAATAAATCGTCTTCTTCTCTTCCCCATTCGACACTCTTGTCACCGACCATCAGACGATGCAAAGCTTGTAAATCTCCTGAGACAGCATCAAGTTTATGTAAAATGGCGGGCACGGTAGAGTTGTACTCTGAAGCTAAGACTGTTACAAGTGTTCCTATCTCAGCAGTAGTTAGGGGAGTGGTGCTTACGTTTGGATTGCTTTTTTACATGAAATAATTATAAGCGCGCATTGACATTTAAATTCATAAGTATTCAAAAAGTTTACCAAAATCTAATTGGTTATCAAATAAGCAATTAAATAAGTAGTGCTTAACTTTTCAAATAAAAACTTTTTCATTTTTTGTAGTATTAATTTATACTTAATGATTGTCGAGAAGAAAGTTACTGATGAAATTATATCACTATCCTGAGCAGCAATGTAACTTCTTAGCTAACTATAATCCTTTAGCTTTTAGGCTCATTATTTTTGTAGATTTTTGTTGTTTGTTTTATTCTTATCCACCATTTTCTATTATTGTATGCATATCTTTCATTTTTTGCCTACTTGACTCTACAAACTCTTCTTCTTTTTTACGAGAATTCAAAATTACATCTACTATATTGGCAAATAAATCATTTATACCCTTGCCATTCTTGGCTGAAACTTCATCCGTATATAGTTTTAACTCCTTTGCCAAGCTCTCTACTTGCTATTTGGTTACTTTTCTAAATAATCATGATTAATACCTTGAGCTACTGAGGTCACTTTTGTTTCCCACGAGAATTCCAGGCGCTTGCTGGTGTTAGATGAACATTTTGTACCAAATTCTGACATTTTAAAGTGATGAGGCCACAGTTACATCATACACGAAGACAACACAATGTGCGTTTTTAAGGTATGTGGGAATCAAACTTCTGTATCTTTATTGTCCTGCGGTATCCCACATTTGAAGTCTATACAACTGGCCGTTTTTATTGAGATCTCTGACATTGAAATCAATACCAACTGTAGGCTTTATGGGATGATGATTACATTGTGTGCATCTTCAAAACGATTGGTAGTATAGCGATCAATTATGGAGCTTTTCCCTACTCCTTGGTCTCCTAAAAATACGATTCTGAGTTTGGTACAGTTTCTTGTGGTATTAGAAGATGCTATACTCATTTTATATATCAATGTTATTTATAAGCTAAAGGTTAATATCCAGAATTCAATTAATCTTAAAAATCTTGAAGTTTTATGTTAGACTATTTGATATCAGTCATATAAGGATGATTTAAAATCATGAGGGAAAGTTTTAATTATATACTAGAATATCTCTCGCGACCAATAGGTCTCGAGTTTTGGTTTTAATTATTTTATATTTCTTTCTATCTTTTTTTTAGTAGTATGATTACTTTCCCTATTTTATTATATTTCTAACAAAAGAAGACATTTTTGGTCAATTTCTGCCTCTGCTTGGCAATAATCATTGACACATCCAAAGTCAT
>Ga0194117_10004837_pt1 | contig 12587 bp, 3 predicted proteins | sample TA2MahsurfametaG_FD_160579 | JGI IMG/M metagenome (GOLD analysis project Ga0194117, IMG submission 160579) | Freshwater microbial communities from Lake Tanganyika, Tanzania - TA2015009 Mahale N1 surface | ecosystem: Environmental > Aquatic > Freshwater > Lake | place: Tanzania: Lake Tanganyika...
TTTTTCCTATTATAAATAAGTAACAAAAATAATTGATGATCACATAAAATTGTCTTGTTCCCAACTCTTTCTAAGCTATCAAAGATAAAAAAGAATCTACAAATGGTAAAATCATAAGAAATCAAAAATAAATAGTACGAAAGTCGGAATTATAGGATCAAGATCCTAATTTAATAGAAAATTATAATGATTGCACAAATAAATGTTATATTTCATGATTTTTTTAGATAAAATAAAAAAAAATTTGTTAAGTCTTATCTTTTAAAAAGGAACAAATATTTTCATAAAACTTGTTAATTCGATATTTTAAGATTTACTTATGTTGTAATATATGGGATTACGTATTCAATGCAGAAGCTAAGGCACATCGCCAACTTTAAGTTTAATATCAATCTATTCAGAGTTCTCGCAGTGTCTAGCTATAGACTTATGTAAGGGGTCAACAACTGGCTCACCCATCAATAGCAAAGACTTATTATCATCTCTAGTTTCAGAGGATGTTCAAGAGATTTACCCATTTACCCAGCTCTACTCCTAACTAAATACTTGATGTAATCATTGGTGACCTAGGCAAGTACCTCTACTCAGCGTCCAACAAAAATAACCATAAGAACAGAGTCAGATTCTAGTAGTGTGAATATAGATTGGAAATTCCTAAGCTTGCTGGAGTGAAATACCTGCCCACACGTTTCCTCAGGCTACTTCAGTATATGTACACCTTTAAGGTTGCAGATGGTCGTCCAAATGAGATGGCTGCTAAGAAAGAGTTATAAGCTAGACTTGGGAGATAGATCGATTTTGTGGAGATAATGAATAGATGCAATTTCAGATAATAAGTTTTAGAGGCGAAGTTTTAGATAGGCAGATGGCTGGTAATAGCTCAAAAGAAGTTGGTTCAAGTCATGAGATGAAAAACCTCTATTAATTTATTTAATAAGTTAATAAAAAACAGAAGTAAATTAATTAGTAGTTAAATGATCTATGTATCCTCATTGCCGAATTATTACTACTATTACTTATGCTGTATTGAATAGACACTATTTTATTAATTATCGGGTTTATTTTTTAGTCTAGAAAAACTTTGCAACTTTTCCTAAGGTATAATTTGAGATCCACATACTCTTATATTATTTAGACTATAATTTTAATCGGACATATAAAAAGTCTTCTTCATTTTGGGCATATTATTTTTAATATAAGAAATATAGAATATACTTCATCACTTAAAAGACAGGCTCTGTAAATAAACATATTACAATCAGCTATAAAAAAAGATTAGAATTCTTTAATTCATGGTATTAAGTAACTCAACAAAAATCAAGCAATAACCCGTGACAATACAATAATTTTGTAGAGAATTAATTTGAAATATGAGAGTGAAAAACCTTTAGTTCTCAAAAATATTTCCTTGAATATTCGAGCTGGATAGAAGGTAGGTTTCGTTGGTAGAACTGGCGCTGGCAAGTCTTCCATGCTCCAACTATTGTATAGGTTGGTCGAACCTTAAGAACAGTCAATCTATATCTTCGAAGTTCAAGATGCTTTTTCAATCAATGTAAACGATTTGAAGAAAAAGTTCAGCTGTATACCTCAAAATCCATTCCTTTTTTCGGATAGTTTGCGCAAAAATATTGATCTCTTCAATCAACATTAAGATGAAAAGATAGTAGAAAGATTGTCAGCAGTAAAGATCTGGCCCCAACTTCAAAAAGTAATTCTATTTTTATTTAGATGTAAATCAGCCTGGATTCTGATATCTCTAAAATCCTAGATAAGCTAAGTACGGGTTAAAAACAGCTGATCTGCTTGGCAAGAGCAATCCTCCAAAATAGAGAATACTTAATTTTGGATGAATCAACCTCAAACATAGATCTTTAGACAGATGTCTTCATACAATAACTCATTAGGAATGTATTCAAAAACGTGACAATAATTGCAGTGGCTCATAGATTGGAAACAGTAGCTGACTTCGACAAGATCGTCGTATTTTCGGAAGGGTAAATCAAAGAAATTGGTGCTCCTAGAAAGCTATACGAAAGCAGAGGATAATTTTACTTCATGGTCTAGAATAGTTAAAGAAATAAGCAGAAGATAATGTAGAAAATTTATAATGTCAAGAAAACTTCTTGATCTTTCATTCAAAATCATCTTTTAAATCAACATTACTCCAAGTATTAAATAAGTATATTTTAATATAATATAAGTGATTAAGCCTTAATGCATATGGATTGCTACCTTCTTTTATGATTTTATAATTATTTTAAGTGCTATTAATGGAAAAAACTCAGACCAAATAAGTAATAACAAAAATAAAAATTTTCTTTAATTTTATAATCATTTTATTTTAAAGATGTTTATCAAACAGCTGGGCAAGTAAGGGAAGAACTCCTCATTTCATAGCAGACTAAAGCTCCCAAATATACAAAAAATATGCCTAAGAGTCCGAAAAAGTGCAGAATTTGGTGGCTGCTTCCACAGATATCATATTTTCCAGGACGACAACATTCAGGGAATCTATATCAAATATTATATACCTGAAACCATAAAATGCAAAACCACAAAAGAAACAGAATGCACCAGTTAAAGAAAGATAAACACCAGGCATAAGCTCATAACTATCACCATAGTTATCGTAAAGATAGTAATCAATCAACAGCTTTGCAAGCCCTCCCATACACACAATACCAGTTAGAGGTGTTACCATTTTTCGCAGGGTTTTATACTGATTGTATTTAATAGTATCCATAGAAGAAACAACGATGAATACGAGTAATCCCAAACCTATACCAAAGATGAGGTAGTTTTTGAAAAGAGTTGAATCGCAGTATGCAGAATAATAGAAAAAGGGGACAGGAGAAAGTGCCATGTTAATTCCAATCCCTAAGAAGTCAATTCCCAAAGTTACCTTAAATATTTCTAACTTAATTGATAAATACCTTCGCTCATGGAGTTTGTCAGATGATAAAAAGAACTGCAACCAAGGCATATTGCTGATCCGATCAAACACAAAGTGATAGGCCACGTAGCTAAGTCTGATTTACCATTTTATACCCATATATTAGAGGTTGAGAGAATATCTGATGAAAATGATCGAGCTATAACCTTTGCCAAAACATTACCTTTCTCCATTTAATAAACATCCAGGTCAAAAATCACCAATAAAACTAGTATAAATCCAATCAGATGGCTCCAGATGTTGACAGTTTCATTATGGATTAAAAAGAGGGATCTGAGTATGGACCTGATGGTTGAATAGTTGATTCTATAACCTTTGAGAATGAACTTGTTGAATCTGAGAACCTCCAAAGCTTAATTAATATCACCTATATACTAAGTATCGGGTGTAGAATGAGAATGAGAATGCTAATGTTTATGTTCATTTCCAGTTGCAGATTTTATCTAACTTTTGCTCATAGTGATTGATAATTTAACTAATTACATTTGTTTTTGAAACTTATTTAAGAAGGTTCCAGCTGTTTCAAAGTTTTAACTTGCATTTAAGTTTAGTTGTTTCCAGATTCGGTTAATCGATTCTAAATATTATCAGGTAAATGAAGTTTGAATAATTAAATAATAGTAGTTGCAAATTTATTAAATTCCGCCTAGAAATACAAACAGCAACTCCAATAAAAATATTTCAAATGAATTAATCATAGCTCAAACCCGTTGATCGCCCAGGAAGGACAAATTGCCGTCTGACTTCTAACTTCGTAGCAAGTCAAAGCCCCCAAATATGTAAAAACAATTGCTAAAAACACGAAAACGTGCCATATCTGATGACTGGACCCACAGATATCGTATCTCCCAGGATGATAACGTTCTGGACATCTATATTGAAATCTACTTACTTTCTCAAATAGAAGATGAATCCCAATCCGTAACTGAGCAGAGCGGCGAAATTGAAGAATAGACTCGGTACGATAGAATAACGGTCTCCAAAGTTACCATATAGAAATTAATTGATCATCAGATGGATGAGACCTGTAACACAAATGATGGAAGAAATGATTAAGATAGCGATTTTATAGATAGTATTCTATTTTCTTTTGAACCAATCCACAACAGCGGTGATAAAAGATAAGATACCCGCAACTACGACAAGTGTTATGTAGATCGAACTAGTTGTATGGTCACAGTAGAGAGAGTAATAAAAGGCAGGGACAGGAGAAAAAGCCATATTTATACCTATCCCTGCAAAATCTAGACCAAGTGAAATATTGAAAATCTCTAAATAAGAAAAGTATAACTTTCGTTCATGGGATGGATCAAATGAAAAGTAGAACTACAAGCTAAACAAATGGCTCCTCCTAGCAGAGCAATCATAATCGGCCAAGTTGCTAACTATGACCCACCCTATCCAGATCTATCTAAACGATTTTTATTTAGGTTGTTACATTAATATTAAGGTTCACCTTATTTCAAACCTTCATTCAGCAAAGCACACAACTACTTAGGGTCAATATTCGGTTAGAAAGTATTAGAGTTAGCAGCGTAGGGAGTGATGAAGTCTTTGATGATAGCCCTTCCTAAAACATGGCTTTCCTCCATTTCGTAAGCGATACCTTCGAATATGAAGAAAAAAATGATGATAGCTCCAATCAGATGAGTCCAGATATTGACAGTCTAGTTGTGAACATGGAAAAGAGATTTGATAATGCTTTTTGGATTGTCATAGTTAAGTCTATATCCCTTCAGGATATGCTAATTGTCCTTGAGAATTTCAGGGGCTTAATCGAAATGGCCTATGTATTCTTTACGTTCTCTTTAAGAAATTTGTTACTGTTGGGTGAGTGGGTGAGATCAGTGGGTGGATACTTTTTGTTCTTGCCCATGGAGTGATGAATCTATTATTATGAGTAATCAAAAATGATGAAGTATGAGTAAATTACTATTACTAATCTTAACCTTCAATTTAAAGTTAACCTGTGTAGTCAACATAAATATAATACTAAAGAAATATTTGAAAGTCAGAAAAAGGTTAGACGAAATAATCAGGAAAGATCAAGTTTTATATGAGTTAATACAAAAGATAATGTTAAAAAAAATTAACAAAAATCCAGACATAGGTGGAGTTCATTTGACAAAAAATATAATGAAGTGTTAAATGATATTTCATAAAATTATAATATGTTAAAATTTATTTTCCCTATACTTTCCAATTATAGTTGGAATACTCTCAATATTAAGACATTTCATCAGTTAATTTTCTTATAATCCACATACAGCTTACCATAAATGTCCTTCACCTTTATGTTGAACTTAAATTTCTACAACAAATATTTCAAACACTTCTACGCCCCCAATATCGCACACAAATGTAGAGCATTTCTTCCCTAAATGTTTGTTTCTTGTGGCAGAGTTTCCTTAAACTCAATATGGTACAATAGTTCAAAAAACGAAACATCATCTTCCTTAATTTCCTTAACAATCATCTAGAATAGTTCATCTGAAGGACAGATTACAAATCCTCCTTTCTTACTCAAATAAACGATTGCCTTCTTATCTTTTTGGGCAAGTGCGTAGTACAATGGCGAGCACTCAGATTCATCCAAATGATTGATGTCTACGTTGAAGTTCAGAAAATATTTGTAGAGATTCTAATTTTTATACTTAACTGCTTTGTGAAGCAGAAAGTTGCGATTTACCAAATCTACAATCATTTCTGAGTAAGTTTCCTCGTTGTTTTTAGTTTAGCCGAGAGTATTTTTGAAAATTTGCTATAAATCTTTGGGAGTTTATCCCTTGACAACAAAATCACAGATTTGATCCTCAATTTTGATTATAAAGTTACCATAGTAGCTGGTTGGGTAAAATTATTTTATTGAGCTTGTCACTATCTCCATAAAACTATGATTCTGAAACGAAAAGCGATTTTAATTTTTAATTTCTGTCAGCTCTCCTCTCATGTTAGTATGAAGTAGTTTTCTTATTTAGTTTCTACTATAATTTTTACTGTAGAGATAAGACAGTTTGGCAATTGCTGCTTCTGTCGTCATGTCACCTCCATAAAAAATAGAAAAATCCTACAAATATTCTTTTTTAAGCGAGTTATTTGATCTATAATTATTTTTTGGCTACTTGTAAATCGACTGGGAGGTTGTCACAAAAATTTTACCCTTTTCTTCAGCAATCCTCTTGAACAGATTTAAAATTTCAAGGTTGTCTGGTAAAGTATTAGCAGCATAGGTTTAAATTACGAATCCTTAATAGGCTGGATTGAGCAGTATATATTCCAAAGCCTACTTGCTCATTAAAATTTCATAGTGGATTATCCCCACTTTTAAACTAAGATCAGTCCAAATTTTGAACTCTTCGGTTGGTGTGGGCAGAAAAAGATACTATCTAAACTCTAAATAAATAAAAAAAAAACTCATCTTGATATTTACAGATACCAAAGCATCGATATTAGGACTTGAAATTGCATTTAGATCTCCTTACTTCATCTTGATGCAGCGATTAGCCCGATAGCCTTTATTTTTGGAGACAATAATCACATCATTAAAATCTAATTGTAAGATTGTATACTTTAAGCTTGGCTTATGATTGCAAAGGATTCAATCAAATTATTGACTGTATCGTTCCGCATGTACGAGATTGGGAAGTATCCACCCGTAAATATGACCTAATTTTACTTAGAATAACCAGTTTCGATAGATTTTAGAACATAAAGCTTATGATAGTTGCAACGTAGCAAATCGTATCTAGTCCACAAAGTATAATAAAAGCGTCATACTTTTTATAGTTATGGTGGATCTTTTAGGCTAACTATTTGATAGTCTAGAAAGTTATGTTTATAGAAAGTGCAATTTTACTGAACTCCTCGACTTTGTAAAGAATTCGCATCCCGTTTTATTGTTCAGGTGTTACTTTATATTCAATAACATACCTAGAAAAGTTCTATCTTCAAGATTTTACTGCATTTTGTAGTCAGAAAAGTACTGGTTCTCAGCCATTTTGGTCCGAAGGAAACCTCGAATAATTTCAACATTTTGATTAGCACCTGCTGCTCCAGATATATACAAAATCAGAACTTTTTTGATTAAAGGTTCCTATGTTTTAGAAAGCAGCTATTGCTTTATTGATCTTGATGAGAATCTATTCAATAAGCGTGTATCAGCTGAAATATTTTCGATACTGATAGATTTGTGGTTCGGTTGCTTAGTTGATTATGTTTTAGCATCTGTTTAGCTTTTGGGCTCATGTTACAAAACAAACTTTGCCGATTTTTTCCTGATGTTATTGTTCGATTGGGCTGAATGAAGGATGATTAACTTTGGGAGGAGTGTAATTAAATAATGTGTTGATCCTAATTTGATGGCTTTTAAATTTGATATTGCATAAACAAAATTACTATGAAGTTTATATAAAATTATAAGTGTTATTTGTTTTACTTATACTTTTTGAATTTAATCAAACATTCAAAGACTATCAAAAGCATTCAGTCAGTATTTTTCATAAAGGTTTAGTTTTTATAAAAATATCTGAAGTTGTTCTTCCACTATAGATAAAGAAATGGAAGAGATAAATCAATATAGAACAAACCCAATTTTCCATAGAAATATAAGTTTAGTAAATTTTTCAACCACTTTAATAACTTGATTAAAATGCTTTACTGAAAATGGAACTGATTTAGGTTTAAATTTTCACTTTACAAGTCATATTTTACTATTAAAGATGGTTACTAATTGAGATAAATCCTATGTTGTGTTGAATTGATATATTTAAAACCAACTTTCTTTATACTTAAAAAAATATTTTTTTACTCTATAAAGATATTCCGTAAGTTCATTACCTCCCCTTACTTTTTCTTGCAATTTCTTTGATTAGAAATATAGAAAGTTACCTACTTATCATAAGACAAAACTTTTTAAAAAAATGTGATTAATATTCTTAAAAACGTACCTTTGGAGATCCTTCTTGTTGTGTAAATGATATTATAAAATTCTATCAAACCCAAGCTTAATTTCTAATTAAAAAATTTCATCTTATGTTTTTGATTTTCGAGCCTCCTCGGATATCAGTTCAAGAAAAACATCCGTTTTTTGCTTCTATAATAGTATAAAATTAAAAATTTGAAACCCAAAGTTATTAAAACCAGATCTCTCTAATATTTGCAGTTTTAAGCTCATTTTAACACAAATAAACTGAAATAATCTTTAAAATTTATAAAAAAAATAAATAAAAGTCATTATCTAAAAATTACAAATAAATCATAATACTTTTGATGTCTACAGCTTTAAACAAACAGCTAAGGTTAGATTTTTCACAATAATTATGAACAATTGATAAATAAAAATTCGACCCAGCCAAATGTTATAAACTACATCTATACTTTTTGAAGTTTTATTGCCTCTCAGGATGTCCTTCGCACTAGAATGATCTAATTAATATTGAAACTTTGACATATGATAATTTTAAAACAGTTGGCATAATTTCATTATGTTATCCCTTTCTAGAAAGTAAATATGGAGTTGAGTTTCATTTGAAAACAAGGATAAATCGCTTAGCTTTGCAAAAAATTGTTCATCATTTAGGATAATGATTTACATGTAATCTCAAATGTGAATTTTAATTTCATAAAAATAATTTTAAAACAAGTAAATATATATTTAAAGAACCCATCCTCAAATATGCTCTTTCGGCCCATTTCGAAATCACCTAGACCTCACTCTCGCACTGACTCGAAAAATAAACACACCTTAGACATACCTTCTTAATTCAAACCTGCTCAATTACGTAGACCTCCATCATTTCTAACTCGAAGTCGTCAGTAGGAGGTTGAGCCCTCTGTGGTCATTTCAGCCCCAGAAAGTACCCAGTAGATCAAAGATGTTAGGAAGGATTAAAGCACTAACATACTGAAATTACCCCCAAAAAATTACCAGAACAAATCTGCAACTAAATACTTAAACAATGCTTCTAATTAAAATATAAAAAGCGACAGGAATGCACAGAAAGACACATTTTTGAACGTTAAGAATATTCTACCTCCGAAATCCAGAAAATCGAGCGATACCCATTTAAATGTCGAAAATTTAATGGAAAAAATACAGCAACAGGAAGTTTTAATAAAAGAAATACAGAAAATTGCAGATAATAAAATTTCAGATAGCATCCGAAAACACTCTTTAGAAAAACAAAAAAACGGTTGCATCTTGAAAAAGGAAAGGTCCATCTAAATGAAATTTTCAAAGCCTACTATTTAAACTCAAAATAACTATTAACCCAAAATATCAATCGCTTCACATCCTTCTTCAAATCAAACTCAGTTGTTAATAAAATAGTAGTTTAGAAATCACAATAAAAATCCAGAATAGTCTAGAACAAAAGGAAGATAGATACCAACCTATGTTCGGTCACCCAAAAAATGGGAGACTAAGACCTCTACATCCATAACAGGTTTTAAGCCTAAGGTATAGATTTTAAGGCCACATTCATACATAGATTTACTATCAAAGACTAACTATGAAAAAGGCAGTTTCGATACTTCTAACTCTATGATATTTGGAGAAAGTAACCAAAATAAGCCGAATTCTCAATAGAAATCAACAGAAAAAAAGAGGTTACTATTTCAACAGGATAAATTCAGCAGAAATAACAAATCTGTTCTTAATCTAAACTCAGTAAAAGAAAGCCCAGTCAAATAACCTCACTCATCTAAGAAAAAGATAAGTATTAAAGATTTCGACCTAAAGAAAAAGTTAGGAGAAGGCAAGTTTGGCATAGTCTACCAAGCCTTCCATCTTGAAACAGATACTATGTATGCAATTAAGAAAATAAGCAAACAAGTGATCAAATCAAATCTAATGGTTGATCAACTTCTGCAGGAGATTAAAATACAATTCTTCTGCAACCACTAGAATATCCTCAAAATCTATGGTTTTTTTGACGACGCAGAGTCATCTTTTTTCCTACTTTAAGAAACAAAAAACGCTAACTTAATAATAAGCTGCAACCAAACTAAGGTAGATTGCCTCGGCTATCGTTTATTTACAAAGAAACGGAATCGCCCATCGCGATATAAAACCCTAAAATATTGTCATGTCGAATGGAATTGGAAAACTTTGCGATTTCGGTTGGGCTGCAATTTGTAATGATAGAAGAAAGACATATTGTGGTACTTTTGATTATGTTGCTCCTGAAATACTGTAGGGAAATGAATATGACGAAACTGTAGATTTATGGTGTTTGGGAGTCATGGCATATGAACTGATGATAGGCAAGGCTCCTTTCTACCATATAAGTAGAAAATAAACAATCAAAAAAATTATGAATGCAAATTTAGAGTTTCCGACTAATATGTCTCAAAATGCAATTTCATTTATTGAAGGGTTCATCAGAAAAAATCCATAATAGAGACTAAATGGATAAGATATTTTGAAACATCCTTTCTTGGCCTAAAAAATTGAGGAGAGGAAATGAGGAAAGCATTTGATAACATTTGAATACTCTATTCTAATCTTATGAAAATTCTATAGAAATCTCTAACAAAAATGTCTTAGTTTCAATTTATTATTCATCTAATTGCTTTAGATAAATTATATACCCTTTCAAAAAGAGCTTATTCTCAAGAAAATATAAAAAACCAAATCTCTCCAATCTAATAAATATTAATAGCAAATTTATATGAAGTGGAGCAAGTTTATAAACCATTACATAGATTTTTTTACTTGTGCACCAAAAAGAAAATTTCTATATCAAAACCGAGTGCCTTGGGAATTTTCAGAGCTAATTAATAATATGAAATATATACAGAAATCTTAGGTAAAGCAGCTCTCTCTTTAGGAAATATTATGAAAGGAGAGACTTACCTATCCTAGCTAATTTTCAAAGTGCTCTCCGCAAAGTAAAATAAGGTAAATTTAATCAATATGAAAAGTGATAAATTAACATCTTGACTGCCATCTCCATCAAACGATTTTCTTCAAAGGTTTAAAAAGAAACTGAATAATTCTTATGAGAAAATGATCCCAACCTATAAAAGCTGTATGTTCTGATAGTTCGTCAAAAATACTATCTCATTTTTATAATATTAATTCAAGTAAAAGAGAAGATAGAAGGTTAGAAAATAAAATGAATGATCTGTTGCGAAAAATAGTATAAAAGAAAGAGGGAGCAGTATTAGATGACGAGGGCGTATAGCATAGTGGTAGTGCATGGGATTTCGGGTCCTAAGACCTGGGTTCGATTCCCAGTGTGCTCGTTTTTTAAAAACACTTATATTCACATATTTTTTAACTTTTTAAATACTAAAGTAATTGAAGAATCATAATTGGTGTTCCAACAAATATCATTACTCTTAATTTTAAGCGAAGAGTTATAGCCTTTAAAATATCACATTCAAATAAACATGGCTGAAGTATTTTACGAGAAGTTTTAGAAATATTCCATTTGCTGATTCATTGGAGTTAATAATTCTCTTGTATAATCTCAAAAATAAGTTTCACACGTGATTATAAATTGATAATTATGATTAAACAGATCCTTTTTGTCTTACTACTTACATCATCAGTCCTAGCTCTTTACGGCGACGATTCAGCAGTAGTGAGGCTCACCGCTAAAAATTTCAAAGATCTCGTCATCAACAGCGATTAGTTCTGGCTCGTCGAATTTTATGGTAGTTCTAGAATAATCTAGCAACCTGGTGTGGACACTGCAAACACCTCAAACCTGATTACGAAAAAGCTGCAGAAATACTCAACGGAATCGTGAGAATCGGAGCTGTTAACATGGATTAAGAGAGGGAAGCAGGAGCCCCATATAATGTACAAGGCTATCCGACTATAAAATTTTTCGGCAAAGATAAAAAAGCCCCTTTAGCATTCTAATCATCCCAACGTTCTTTCTAAGATTTGGTCAAATACTGTTTGGGTCATATGAAAGACGAGATAAAGGAGAGACAAAATGCAGAAACTGTCTAGCTTTGATTCAAATACCTTTTGAAATAAATAGTTTTTACTCGTAATATCATATTTAGTTAATCCCGCTTGTAAGTTTAAATCAAATTATTGGAATGAGAACATTATAAGCGAAAGCGCCATAAACCATTCGAGCCTACGTTCGCATCAAGCCCCTCCTCAACGGAGGTAATTCTGTAGTTTAAAATACTGATCATCAAGTCTACACGCCACGCTTCACTCAGGAGAATTTTTCTTTCAGTAACTTGTTACCTATTCAGATGAAGTTTTTGGTTCTGATCGGAAAAACGATCATGTATTCTATACAACCATGAAACCTATAGTACAACACATCTTCGATGGCTATAATGGTACCATTCATGAAATACAGCATGTGTCTTGGCTTATGGGCAAACATCGACAGGCAAAACACACACTATGAAAGGGTCCTAGAGCGATCGCGGTCTAATTCCAAGAACCATCCGCTAGATATTCACAAGGATTAAGAACTAGAACATGGTGGCCAAAGTGAGGATAAGTTATTTCTAAATCTATAATTAAAACATCATCGATCTCCTTAGTAATGACAACCCTCCCCGCTACTTAGATATTCGAGATGACGCAAAGAAAAATGCAGTGATAATGGATATGGTCGAAATGGAAGTAGGTAACGAGTAGGATTCTCTTGAA